>Ga0325404_1001455_pt1 | contig 25090 bp, 12 predicted proteins | sample PopdelMetagenome_18_FD_205664 | JGI IMG/M metagenome (GOLD analysis project Ga0325404, IMG submission 205664) | Populus deltoides microbial communities from Bellville, Georgia, United States - Xylem-Control-R1 | ecosystem: Host-associated > Plants > Phyllosphere > Stem > Wood/Secondary xylem...
TATGTTATTTGCACTTCACTTTTGAGTAGAGTTGTTTATTGATTGCATTCCACTTTTTATCCATGGCAGGTTGACAGTTAGATCTTGCCATGATCTCGTGGATTAGAGACCTTTTTCGTGTTGCCGTTAATTGCTTTGAGTTTTCTGTTGTCATTCCTTGCTTTCAAGAGTGAGAGCTTCTGCTGATGGCTTGGACTTCTTGCAAGAGGTTCAACTTCGAGATATTATACTTTGATTCCCAACTTTTCTGCAATTTTATGTAGCTGTAATGTTTTCTTTAATAAAGGAATTATCAAAGCATGGACTAAAAGCAGTCGCGGTTGAGAGATTTGCATCATTCCAGATTAGTCACGGTTGTGAAGGAAAAATGGCTGTAGCGTACTAGAGAAACGGAGAACCCTATGCAATGTGCCATGGAATAAGCCAATAACAAAAGCAGTTCCGGATTCGGAAAAAGCCCTTGATCCAAACCTTTTCTTCTTATAAATGGTTTCAGAAACATAATTGAGCTTCTTCATAAATAAGCTGCTGTATCTGTGATAGCTAAAATTACTTTTCTGGGAGAAAAAAGATAAAAGTAACTGGTTTTTCAATCATTTGTAATGTCAGAATCCCCCAACGCAGCTAGCCATTCGTTTGTCTGTTGGGGGGGAACGGGCTTCTCTAATATAATCGAAACAGCCAACCTAAATTACAGAATGTCACTAATACATTCAGATCAGACTGAAAGATCCAGACTTGAGGGCAGCAACCAGAGAGCGAGCTCATGAATCATGGGGGGAGGATGTTGCTGGCAAGCTCTTCGTTCAATTTCACTGGAAGCGGGGGCATCTGCTTCATTGTCTCTGGCATGTCATTTAAGCTGCACAACTTACTAAAATTAGAAGCACGAATTAAGCTCAGCACTATGGTAACCGATTAAAAACTACCTCGAAGCCTTTCACGGTGATACTTTGAAATTTTAACATGGAAGTCTCAAGAAATAATAACAGCTATAAACGATAAGAAAATAGGGTGACCAACCACTTTGCTGCATTATGAAGTGCACTTGTTAGAAGATACCGGATGGTCAAGATATGATTGCAAGCACAAGGTAAGAAGATATGATTGCAAGCACAAGGTATGAAGCTATGCCATATAGCAGAATAGTCTGTGTCGATGATAAATTAAGGAGGTAAGAGCATACTCGTTCAAGAGAGCAAGGATGTTCTCCCGACTTTTGCATAAAAGATTGATATTATCATGTACCTGCAAAAAAACAAAAGATTAAAGTTGATATTATCATGTATCAGGAAACAATTAAATGAAGAACGCCGGCATAAATCATCCACTTTTGATTTTAAATTATATGCTGCAACAGTTTTATTATGATTTAAAAGGATGGGATCATCTAAACGGATCCCCGAAGTCATAACATTGACAGGCGAATATTTATCTTATAATGTGATAACACAGTGTACCAAAGCAATTTATTTAATAACTACTTAGTACCTCAGCTATCATGGTTCTGATCCAACAGAACAACAATCATTTATGCACAATGACCTCTATAGATGACAAGTAATCCCTACCAATTTTCACAATTGCACTACAAAGAAGCAAAATGTGCCTAATAAAAAACAATCCACTGCAACATTCACAGGATCTCAATGTTCAACTGTAGCAAAATGGACAGCTTTCAACATAAATAGAAATTAGATTCTCTCAGAATTCAACATTGTCATCACAGAAACAAGTCACCAGGAAACACTTTGATGTTGACCACAAACACAATTATTTCAAGTTCAAACCCTATGCAGAAAAGTTTGAACTGAAACAATTTCAAATAACAAACACCCTACTGATCCATGCTCCTTTACACTGCAATTCATGTAGCACAAGCATGTGATAAAAAAATGTAAATAAAACGCGAAAAAAAGTAAATAACAGCAATGGTCGTTGAGAACACTAGTCACAATACTAAAAATCTCATGCAATGACGACTGGTTGGCACTGATTTGGTGTCAAGTTTCTATGTATCACCTGAATAGATGAAAAATTTGAAGAAATTTGACTCAAGATTTGAGCATTTTTCTCGAGAAGTTCTCCTGTTGCACCACCAATATCTGCAAATGACACTATCATTAAGGGGAAAAAAAAAGTGATGAACATAAATAGAAAAAAGAACATAGCTAATAACAATTTAATAATGCATGCTCATCTCTGCAAATTCAACCACTACTCGGACAGAAGTATAATCAAGACCTATGCATTTCTGTACCCATACAGGATTAGCAGTGGTTGGGAAAGCAAAGTCTTATTCTGTAATTATTAAACCCTATTTATGTTGTTACAACTACACTAAGATAACATAGGCTTTGTGGTTGCACTGTGTCGCAATTTATGTCCCAGGAAGCATGTAACAAAGGGAGGAGGTAAACTTCCCTAAATCCTCCAACCTTGTGACATAAATGAGTGGATGTGAACCATTAGGACAATGGATGCACTTACCTTAAACCAATACTATCAGTGTTCTTTTATTATGATTGTTTGAGGAAATCATTGTTTTCCCATCCTGAAAATTATTTCCTGTAGCTAGTGGTATTAGAGAAACCTGCAAAGCGAGTTGGCTCTAGCTTGAAGGCTTTTGAACAAACTGACGACCAACCAATTGCTAATTCCTATTGGTAGGGCATTCACTATCTTGAACTCTTTTTTCATTTCAGAGAATTCAAGATCATATGTATGCAGAAAGAAAATCTTGATTTTGAAAAATACCATTCAGCTGATTGGATTCTGTACATAGAAGTTCTAGAAATTTGAGGACCATATAGAAATTGGTGGATGACTCCTACCAACAACAATGTTAATTAGAGGAAAAAACAGAAGGCTAAATTTCTTTTACACCAATAGCCAACAGGATAAGGAGTGAATGGTACAACCAAATGAGGAAGCAGCCAAATAAAGCAACTGAGGTTCCACGTACATCTACGTTCCACATTTTTGCCAAAATTTACTCAACATTAATAACTGGAACAACTAAAGAGGCAGTTTACAGTTTCAGGAAAATATCTCAACACATCCAAATTAGTATGTGCATTTCCAGTAATGAAATCTCCTTGATTTTGTGATCATAATTGGTCATTATGGGGAAATATCAAATTCCAAAATTAGTAGTACTCAGCAAAATTGTACTAGATAACAAAATAATGAGCTATCCTAACTAGCACCATCAGTTTGGAAGAGCATAACACATGAATATGAATAGTATTTGTATGCCGCGTACTTTTCTATGTTCCTAATTTGTCCAAAACCAAACCAACCTTTGTAAGAAATCCCATCATCATTGTCTATGGGGATCATTGGAGCATATGAAGGACCATTGGGACGAGTTGTCAGGTGAGATGATGACTTTGTTGAAGAATCTGTTGCCTTTTCCTGTGAAACATATGTCAATGTTACACGGGCTTTTGAATACTAAAAACACAGAATAATCTACATAAATAAAATTAATAAAACAATAATTGGTAAAAATCATTCATCACGTTGAGGGGGTAAGATGGAAGACAACCAGAAGCTTTATATAAAATACACAAAACAGCCCCATCACCATCCCAAGACAAAGAAACAATAGAATACACTATTGCAGAGCATAAAGCAGTCATGACTCTTTTTATGACTATAATTCCACATACACACGTTAAATAAATGACTATTGACCCATGCCAAAGGCTGAAACTTTTCCAACAATCAAAACTCCAGGTACATGTTTTATGCAGGCATTCAACAAATGGGAGCTCCAAAATACTTGTGGCTGAATGTGTGCAACAAAAGATGTGGATATATAAATTTATCTGCATGAGTACCACTAAACTTTTGGTCTTTCTAGGAATCATCATCGTAGCTCCAACCTAAGGGGTAATCCTCTTTTTGTTGAATGAAAGAAAGAGAGAGATACTCCCTTCACCGATAAGCCTGAACGCCTGCTATATTATTAGTAATGGCCTTGACAATTTTATCCTTGGTGGCAGAGAATAACATAGCAAGCCAAAGAGCTCGCAATTTGCATTAGACTAATAAGGTAGACCTACCAACAAACTTTTCTAACTACCAAGAATGGTATAAAAACGTCAACAAAGTGACTCAAGAGCTCTTTCTCTACCCACCCAAATCAGGTCTTAAGATAATCAGGCAGATTTCTTTTGGCTTTCAGAGGAATTATAAGTTAAGGAATTAATCCCTTCCTTGCATGCTCTTGAGTGACCAAATGGCTGAATCTGCTACACAGAACAAATCATGTGACTAGAAAATATACCGTGTCACTATGCTACCACATAGTTTCTGTTTAACTTGATGAAATATGTAACTTCGTCAATCTTTAATGTGATTGTTTGTTTATGTAAATATGCTGCTATGCATGAACACAAATGTAATGTTTGTTCCTGTGTTTCAGTTATGCTGGCCACAAAGTTTCTAGCCAGTACGTTTATATCTGCTGTATTCCAATGCCAGCATTGCTAGTTAATTAAATACAGCACAAAATTGTATTTGAAGGTTAGAGCATACCTTTCTATCCTTATTTTTCCTTGCCGAATGATCTTCTTTCCTTCTCTTCCCATTTTCCTTTTTCTGAAAATACAAATATAGCCAGTTATACTTAATACACATGGCATACTAAATGTAGCATTTTTTTTATGCTTGCATGAATCTACTTTGGCCATCAATCATGTTAAAAAAAAAAGAGTTATAAATATATATACCTTTTTAAAGCAAAAACAGCTTTAGAAAAGAAAAGAGAAGAATAAAAAAAAGGATAAGCCATCCTTCAAAAGAGGTTACAAAACAAACATGGGACAATGCCATGAAACAAATATCAACCATGAATGACAATTTCCTTAATAAACCTCTCACAGAGATCCCATGCTTCTCATCATTCACACATCAATCCATCATATAAAGATTCAAACTCTTTCCAGGTAATCCATCCCACAATTTTATTTGTCAAACCATGTTTCTATTTAGGGATGTCTGAAAGTTTTGTCCATTTTCTAAAAGCAGCACAAGGAAAGATATGATTTTCCAATCTTAACCTAAATTATTTAATTAATTACAGATCTATTTCAAAATACATAGACTTCTATATTTTCCAAAGTTTTTGAGAATTTGCACAGCAGACAATGCAATAAATGATAATTTGATAAATAGTTAAAAATTCAATAGTGGACGAACAAAATGGGATGGAGGGGGGTATATGTGTTTTAGTATCGAACTGGAAAAAAAAAAAAGAAATTGCACAATGTGTAACATCATAGAAAATTACAATGAAAAATGCATGTTGAATATTCCATAACTATTATATGATATTTACAGTTTCTACAGGTGCAAGTCACTAAAACCCTTGAGACCATATAAGTGATGCGGTTATCCTCTAACTGGTTCTTCTTTTTTTCTTTATTTTTATTCTTTCATTCATTTGTTTAGTTGTATTCAAGAGCCCTCGAGGGTTAACCACTAACTTGACCCACCATCCTTGAAACAGACTCCACTTGGATTGCAACCTATTTGAAAAATGGAACCCGTTAACCGAAAACATGAGCCTAACCACACATCCCAGGTACACTCCCTTTCTGCTAGACCAATCTAGAGGGTGGCGGGGGGGGGGGGGGGCAGCCAAAAATCACCTCATATAGATATCTTCCAATTAAAATAGTTTTAACTCTTTAATCTCCAATAAATAAAGAGATCCTACCTCTGTAATACCCCTCCCACTCCAGTATGGCAAGAGTGCATCTAAGTATATTGCATCATTTCTAGAATACCTCCAATAACATCAGGCACCAGATTCCCAAAGAGTTTTCTTCAAAAATCGTTTCTCTATTATTACCGACTCAACATTCATGTAAGTTTTTTGCAATGAGACCAAATTATTCATCATTGAATATTATGCAAACAAGATCCCAGAAAAAGACACACAATTTCAAATTAATTGTATGTGTCCTTTTTGCGAGATATTTTGTTATCTTTCAACCTATTAAGCGGACCTAACCACAGCAAAAATAGCAAACTCGTTAAAACTCCATCTTCCCTAAACTAGAAAAGCTACCTCAGGTATCCTAGAGGTAGAAGCTAACATCAAAGGTCAATTTTACTCCCCAAAATACCCAAATGCATGCAATATTTTTTCTCCTGCCAACTTAAATGTGGTATTAAAGATATAAAATAAAATATAATAATAATAATAATAATAATAATAATAATAATGCATCTTCATAGGAAAAACAAGAAACCTCTCTTGCTGGTTTACCAGAACCTGTCACAACTTCACTCATTTTCTCTTCATCAATACAAAACTGATAATTTTCATTTTATTCAATTACACCTCAGCATTATAGGAAAACTAATCATTTTCCATTAGAGGTGAAACTAACTAGATGGGGTTTATCCAGGTCCAATTTGTTGACGGGAGTTTGCATGTAATCATTTGATATATTAAACTGGTAGTTTTTTAAGCCACCCATGCTAAATCCAAACCCTTAAATGTTAAGCTCCTCGCAAATTGATTGGTACAGGTAATATGCCTTTCTGAGCCGAGCCATTGACATTCATTGTCTTGATATTATTGCCAACATAACTGTTAGTCCAACACGATTACTTTACCAATCAAAGACTATTATTATGTTTAAAGCAGGGATCTGGTTTAGCCAGCATCTCTAAATTAATATGGTGGGCAGTTGTTTTGACTCGAAAACAGGACATCAGCATTGGATTGTTGATATAATCAACCTTTAAAAGTCAAATCAGTTCTAAACATCTAACATTTAGGTTGGAAATAATCAACCATTCAAAACCACACAATGGCACTTACGGTCATCCACCTGCAACGCAGCGCCACATCTCGAACCGTTTTGTCCTTTAACTTCATCGCAATCTTAGCATACCGGACTAAGTTTGATTCTGATGCATACCTGCAAAAAAATAAAAATAAATAAATTATAACACCACTCTCATCTAAACTAATAATTAAATTTAAAATAAATAATAAATCAAAATAAAAAGAAAAAGAAAGCTTACTTGGAGAGCAAATCGTCCAGAATGGCCTGTTCATCGGGACTCCATTCGACGGAAATACCAGGATCGTGCCTCAAAGACGACAGCGTTTTGGAATTCACGGCGTCTCCGGTTGAAAGGTTGTTAGAATTACTAAGACTAGCCCCGTTGTTGGTCGAATTCACAGGAACGCCATTCGCCGTTGACGGAGGTTTCTGAGACGCCGTGGCTTCCTGATTATTGCTGTCGTTATTGTTATTATCATTATTATTATTATTTGCACTAACAGCCATCACCATTAACAACCAATCGAAGAAACAAACTGATAACTCAAAAACCACTGCCTCTGCTTCTCTCTCCGTGTCTGCGTCTCTATCTCTATTTCTATGCCATTTATGCACACAGGGTAACACGCAGTCTCTCTGCAAAGACAATTGGCTATGAATTAGCATGCGGGTGGTGGTAGACCAGAGGAATGGAATAGTGGTGCTGATTATTATTATTATTATTATTGGGGGATAATTTGATTGTTAGAAAATGGAATCTCTCTGGATTTGGGGCAGTCAACGCTCCGAGTATAGCAGTTGCTGCTGCCTTTGCTTTCTTTTTTTCATTTTATAGCTTGGATAATGATGATGATGATAAGGATAAATAAAAATTTATTTTGAAGTGCCGTAATACTTTGTCTCTCTCATTTTAAAATTTATATTTTATTTTATTAATACTAAATTTAAATCTTGATAATAAAAAAAAAAAACTAAAATGAATTATTATTTTTTTACCTTTTTTCTTTTTTATTTTCCCCTACCGCTTCTTTCTCTTCTCTCCAGGACATCTCCTAGACTTTCTTGGAAAAAAATATATGGTACGTGGCTTGGATTTTTCTTTAGAATAACTAGGAAAGAAAAATATCAAATTCATTATTTGTAGATTTAAAAACTAGATAAAATAAGATTTCTCTCCATATAAAATTAAAATAAAAATCTAAAATAAATGGGGAAAGTATTGTATATATGCCTTTAATTATTATAGATTGTAATAATGAATTTATGATTTTATAATTTTTTCCTTAAAAAATTATAAAAAAATTGTTTTTTAAGTGATACAATAATCTTTTCACTTGATTTATTTATCATTTTATAATTATTATTATCAAATAATTTATTAGTAGTGTTTTAATTAAAACACTAAAGGTCAAGGAAATTTTATTGTAGTTTTTTATTCATTGGAATAGTATAATTGTGATATCATTTTTGAACAAAAAAATCCTTTGAACTAGATATTGGAGGTAAGGTGGTCATTTTCACCATGATATAATTATTTTTTTAAAATTATATAAGGTTGGATTGGTAATTTTGCTTTATTTTATACAGTAAAAATATTAATTTAACCCTTTAATAAAATAATCTAATACCTATTATAAAGGGATATATTTGTATTTTTAATTTTTTTAAAATAATATAATTACTATGATGTCCTTGAAAACAAAACCAATTGAACTCTCACCCAAAGGTTTTTTTTATCATTTCACATCAATTTTATTGTAATTTTCAATGGTGTTCAGGGACATTGTTGTAAATTATATTTATTAAATTTTACAATGCAAACTATAATTTTTGAAAAAATAGAGGCAAAGTCAAAAAAAAACTAAACTATTAAAGTAATTTTTTCTATTTATTTTATTTACATTAAATTTTTATTCAAAAAACCATGTTGTGATGAGAAAGAGAAATTTCAACTCATAAAATATATTTTTCTCGATTTTAATCACTACAAGATTATATTTATAAAAGAGTTTTAAAAGATCTTAAGTTCTTATTGAGATGGTAAGTATATATATTTTCAAATAAGTTTTTTTAGAAGAATACTTGGGAAATAAATTTATAGTGAGGTTAATTTATCTTCCTTCGACTTTTCTAGTTAAAATATCGAGGCCGACATTCATTGAAATTTAATTTTATAATTGTATTAAATTGATGTAATAATGCACTATTAACTAAAAAAAAAATGTGGAGGAGACTTAACCTCCACTCCAACTTCATGTATTTATAAATTAAGTAGCTTTTTATCTAATCTTTAAAAATACATATGAAATAATCATTTAATAGATGGCTCAGTGATAAGAATTTAAAATTAAAAGATTTGCTTTTCCTATAGTCTCAAGTTCGAATCCTATGATTACTAGTATGATGACCACTGGAGGCTTATATGGTCATTAACTTCAAGGCCCGTAAGATTAATCGAGGTATACGTAAGTTAGCCTAAACATCCATGTTAATTAACAAAAAAAAATACATATGAAATGATTTGTTTTAAAACAAAACAAACAATTAAAAAAATTAGATCAAAGTTGATGAGAGAAGCATGTCTTTCCTTGCTTCTCTTATAATCAATTAAAAAAATGTACACACATACACACATCAACAAAATCAAATAGATTCTTAGTCTTCATATATTTGCAAATTGGTTTGAAAACAAAAACCATTAAAAAAATATATATAAAAAAATCATTTAGTTCTTCACTAATTTTCTAAAATTAATTTTTAATTAATATCCTCTCTCTTCTTATAAAATTGTTTAGTTTAATTTTTTAGATAATAATTCATCTTTCAGACTATTTCTATAATTTCATAAGATATTATTGGAATTTATCTTTATTTTTTTCCTGTTAAATTTTAGATGGGTGAGTTGTTCTTCCATGATGTGTTTATAAGAGCATAAATCATGTGTATCTAGCCATCAGAATTAACCTCTAAAATAAATAATATAAAATTAAAAGAAAAAATAACATAAAATATTTATATATACATTTTTCTTTTAGAGAAAAATTATTTTTTTTGCATTATTTTTTAATTAATATTAATAATTATTTACAATTTATTAGTTTATATATTTATTTTATTATGATATAATTTGAATTGAAAATTTTTATAATTTTAAAAAATGCACCGTACCAATGACTTTGAGTTAAAAATTAATTTAAAATCCCATTAGCAGCTTATCACGAAGCATTTTCTAGCATAGTTATTAAACCCGGACCAGCCCGGCGGGTCGATCCGTGACCCGGTCGACCCGGTGGCTAGTCCGATTTGGATTTATCAAAAGACCCGGTCGACCTGGCGGGTTGACCCATGACCCGGGCGACCCTGGCAAACCCGGGCAAGACCCGGGTGACTCTCCATGGCAAATTTGAGATCTTATTTGTCTGGATCTTTCTCGCCGCCTCCAGCCCCTCCAGGCACGACGAGCCTCACAATCTTCTTTACTAGGGGGACAAGGTCAGGCGATTTGAGATCTAGCTTCAAAAGACTTGAGAAAGGTTTCTCAAAGGACCACAAAAGCACTCATAACCCTTTGTGAAGGCATATATATAAGACAGCAGAGACATAGTCTGAAGCTCACTGTTCTTGCATCCAAGCCCAGAACCGAGTAAGAAAGTGATTGAAGAAAGAAAAGGCAAGCAATATCATGGCCAACCTGGAACAACAAATCCAGCCACAAAAAATGGATTACGCGTTGGCAAGAAAAAGAAGCAGTGGTTGCGAATAGTGAAGTATAGAGGATAAAAATGAAAAATGAATCAAGAATAATAGGAGCAGAAATAAACATAAAGGACAATAGCACAAGCATCCGAGAAAGCAAGCTGCCTTTGGATGAATATGACCAATTGCCGATGAGAGGCCACCTTTGGATGAGGATGACCAATTGCTGATGCAGAGTGGTGGAGGGGGTGTTGGTGGGTGGGATTGGGGTTGAAAATAATGGTTTTTTTTACTCTTTTTAATGAAACGGGAGCGGATTCCAGGGTTGTCATTTTCTTTATTTTTTAAATGTGGGTATTCTTTTATATTTTTTTATATATATTTTTTAGTTCATTAAATATTTTTTAAGTTTATTATATAAATATTAGAAAAATATTTTATTTACAATATACATGCCCTATATTCATATATGAATTTTTTTTTATGAAATATTAAAATTTAAAATTTATTTTTTAAAAATTTTCTGGGTTAACCCGAGTTGACCCATAAAACTCAGGATCCAGCTTCTTGACCGGGTTTGATAACTATATTTTCTAGTAATAATATTAAGACAGAAAACACGTGGATATAGGCAACATCAACACATACCTTTTCTGTTAATAATTACATGTTTGGAGTCTTGAGAGAATATTTTTGAAAGTGTAATTTGTTTGGAAATTTTGTAAAATAATATATTTTTTAAAAAATTATTTTTAATATTAATAAATTAAAATAATTTAAAAAACATTAAAATATTAATTTAAAACTAAAAAAATACGACCGAAAGGGATATACGCGGTTTTAGTTTTGGTAATTGCATGATTCATCTTTGTACTCTTCCCATTTTCTTATTATAGCACCTTTACTCTTATTTTTTTAATGGGGTCCTTAAATTCTCTGTTTTTTCTTAATGTGACCCTTCCGATGACATCCCGGTCAATTTCCCGGTCAGGAGTGGCTTGTGGCATGACATGTTAGCTAAAATCAAAATGTGAAAAAAAAAATATATTATGATAAAGGATTCAATGAAGTTTTAAAAAAAACAAAAAAAAAATAAGATTTTAATTGAAAAAATGTTTCTTTATTTTATATTGAAATGCAATCGAGAGAGATTGGACAAACAGATTTGATTGTGATTGAGAATTTAAACAATACTTACAGCCGAGAAATTAACTGGAATCATCGGAGGGGTCAAATTAGGAAAATGAAGAGAGTAGAGGGATCACATTGAGAAAATATGAAAAGTACCTAAAGTATTAGAAGACCCTCCGAGACCAAGACGGGCGGCTATAAAAGACAATATTGGATAGAAGAGCTCAATAGTTTTTTGTTCGGTCATGGACTCCAATTCCCAACAACCAGGTTCCTTCTCTTCCCTTTATTTTCTCCATCTCATCACCGTAAGAATCACAGCTTTGAATTGGAGGATCAAGACAAGAATAACCCTTTATTTATCTGTTTAATTTTCTTCTAGAGGAATTAAATTATTTTCAATTGATGATTCTATTTCTAGCTCCCGTTTATATAGATTTGGAGAATCTGTAACTTTTGATTTACTTGCTGTTTTTTCTTTTCATGTCATGGGTAGTTTGTAATCTGTAATTCTTGTTGCAGGTAGTAGCCCTCCTCCTAAACCGTGGGAACGAGCGGGAACATCATCATCTGGCCCTACACCTTTTAAACCGCCATCCCCTGGAAGCACGAGTGACGTGGTTGAGGCATCTGGAACAACGAAACCGGGAGAAATTGTTCCTGCTACTGGTGGGAATACAGTTGCCACCGCAAATTCTTTTGGGAGACCTGTTCCCACTAGGCCCTGGGAGCAACAGAACGCTGGAACCATGTATTCGGGTATTTCGCCTTTCTTTCCTATGTTTGCAAGTGTGTGCAAATGGTAAACAAGTAATCTATGATTTATGTTAAATTCACAACAAATGATGTTGAATTCATGTGGGCCGTTGATTGAATCACAACGATGTACTTAATGGGAGTAATAGGGTCTTGGTATACTGAAGATTAAAATTAAAAGCTATATGATACGGATTAAAGGTGACTGCTGGGTTGGATAATAGCTTTGCTGCTTTATTTGACTAGTTTTATGTGTGGATATTGTTATTTTTGTGCAGGTTATAATAATGGGTACGGTACGGGAATGTATGGAAATTCCTATGGTGGAATGTATGGCTCTTCGTATGGTGGAGCTGGAGGGTATAGTGGTGGGATGTATGGGAACAGTTCATATAGAGGAGGTTATGGGGGGATGTATAATGGAGGCATGTACGGTGGCGGTCTTGTTGGCGGTCTTGGTGGCCCAATGGGTGGTTATGGAGTGGGCATGGGTCCTTGCGGTGATCAAGATCCAAATAATCCCTTTGGGGCTCCACCGTCACCTCCAAGCTTTTGGGTTTCTTTTCTTCGAGTTGTAAGGGATCTCTCCTTTTTCTTGTCTTTTTTTCTTCTTGTTGTTTTGGCTTTGATTTATGACCACAGACCACCACCAGATCAAATACCAGTACGTTTTGTAGAGAGGAAAAAGTTTGCTCTCAATAGCATTTATATGTTTCTTCTTGGGTCAATCCTTCAACTTAGCTTGTGATAGGCTGTTTGATGGAATCTGCTCTCATTATTTGATACCTCCAATGCCAAACAGTGGCTGTTAGAGCATGCTGCCCATAAAATAGTGGTGTACTTTATAACTTTGTCTCATTCACTATGCATTTATAAACATTTTTTCATTCTAAGGAATGGTGTTTGGCTTTCATAGATCTATAAAATGGCCCTTCACTGTGCTCCTATTCCTGGCCACGGTTGTAGAATAGAATTACAAGCCATTAAAATCCACAGGGATTGTTTGGTGCTATGGAAGTTTGCACAAAATGCATGTCTACAATTCTTTAATCTCACACTTGCAGAGTATTTCATCGAGAACCATCAGATGGACCATGATTGGTGTCTCTTAGTATTTGAAGGGCACTGTTCATTGTCTCCATATGTGCTGTCTTACGATACCAGCTTGACCATGTCTTTTACTCATAAACTATCTGGGATGCAAGAGTAGCTTTTTAGGTTAAAAAGAAAGAAGTAAATGCACCCGTTCATATTGAACTTAACATCTGATTTGTTATGTAAATTAGCAATGGTGACTTTATAGATAAATTATCATTTCTTAACCTGCTGTACCTTTCCATTGCAAGGTTCAATTGTTTGATGTTTTGTTATTTTGAACTGTACGACAGATGCAAGGTGTTGTGAATGTTTTTGGCCGGATATCATTCTTGATTGACCAGAACACCCAGGCATTCCACATGTTCATGTCTGCCCTTCTTCAGGTTAAGCTCGTTAAATGTCCACTTTTCCTTTCTCTGAAAATAGACTTGATATTACATAGTGAGCCCTCATGCACCTTCATTTTAGTTGTGCTTCATGACAATGTCCTCTCACAATGATTCATGAAATTGTCCCTTGCAGCTCTTTGATCGCACACTTTTCCTTTCTCTGAAAATAGACTTGATATTACATAGTGAGCCCTCATGCACCTTCATTTTAGTTGTGCTTCATGACAATGTCCTCTCACAATGATTCATGAAATTGTCCCTTGCAGCTCTTTGATCGCACGGGGTTATTGTATGGAGAGTTGGCTAGATTTGCTTTGAGATTGTTGGGAATCAAATCAAAGCCCCGGAAGGTTCAAGGGCCAGGACCTGATGGATTCCCTGTCCCCCACAACCCCCGTGGGAATCAGAACTACATTGAGGGGCCAAAGGCTGCTCCAAGTGGTGCATGGGATAATGTATGGGGAGACGGTACTAGCAACTGAGCATATTAAAACTATATCCGTTTTTCTTGAGAAATCACAAGATTCTAGAGCTGTATGATGGAGCAGTTCGGATAGAGGACATACCACTCCTACCTTTCTAGTTCCGGCCTGCTATGATGAAAATGCCGCTCCTACTTTTCCAGGTTGGGTTTGCTATGTGTCATTTGTTTGCTTGAAATAATCCTCTCTGGAAGACCTATTGTGTCCTCCACAAAACGTAAATCAAGGTCTTGCTGTATGTGCTAATTTTGTACCATAAAACCTAAAGTACTGAGAAGATATGGATACCACACCCCCATGATGTTAGAAAGAGATGGCTGATAATTTGTCTTGGTATCTTCAACTTTTCATTAATGCAATTTGAATAATGAATATTATCTGTTCCTCATTGCGTCATATACTTTGCAGTGAATCATGTGACACTTATAAATGGATGATGATTTCCCAAACCCAGAAGCATCTTTTCCATTACATGCTATTGCAACGCCATCCCCTGCCTGTCCAAGACTTTCCAGGGAAATATGTAGATTGTTTGCTTCTGCTAACCTGCAAGTCGGATAAATTTATTTTTAGCATAAAAATAATGTTCAAGAGTTGTCAACTTGTTTTTCAGGAGCAAAATTTTTTTTTATTATTTTAAAACTTAATGAATATTTTTAAAAAATATTAAGATAGTAATATGACAATATTAGATCGATTCTTGCTAATTATGTGACATGAGACATGAATCATGAGATCATAATAATTCTATAAAAAATAAATTATAAAATTATTTTTCAATTATTAAAACGCTAAAAGAATGAATTTTTTCTTATAAAAAAATATGTAATTAAAAAAAAATCTAAAAAAATCCAGTCAAGTTGGGTAAACTTTCCAAACTTGCAATTCTAGTCATGGGAACGAGGTAATTTTATGAAAATAAATGAAAAAAAAATTATAAAACTCAATTCCCAACAAATTCAATGTTGAATAACAAAATTAAAAAAAAAATTAACTAAAAAAAACATAAAAAAATATCCGAGTAAAAAATGGATTACTTGTCAATTCTACGTGTGTAATGAGACCGGGATAAACTAAAAAAAAAATGAAGTCCAACTCCCACCCAACATAACGTTGAGGATGAAATTAAAAAAATCAATTAAAAAAATGACCCAAAAAATAACCCAAGTCAATCCAAATTAATCTTTCAAACACACAACCCAGGTTAATGTTACAAGAATAACCCACAAAAAAAAATGAAGCCTAATTCATAACCAACCTAATATTCTTAATTTTGAAGGGTGATTTTTTTTTAAAAAAATCAATTTAAAACAAGGATAAAAAAAAAACTCGATTCAATTCAGGTTAATATACAAAACCTGCAATCTGAATCATGATACCGAGATAGCTTCTTAGAAAGTAAGTTGAAAGAAATTACGAAGCTTAATTTTAAACTAACTCATGTTTGAAGGATGCAATTAAAAAAAAAGAATTATATACAAAAAAATAATGATCAAATTTGATATCTAAAAATAAACGACAACTCACTTTGTTTTTTTTTTTTTTTGAGAGAATTAGACATGAAAATCAAGGACAAGAGAGAAGAAGGGAGAAAAGAAGAATGGGCTACCAAAGCCAAACTATTGCACTAACATCATCATGCGCCACCTTGGAAGCAAGAATTGCCGAGATAATTCAAACGGCATCAGGAAGGACATCTCCAAAGTTTGGTGGCCATCGCATGCGTTGTCCAATTGCAGTGGCCCGTCTCACAAGCTGACACATGGGTTACACGCACCAACCACTTCCTTTCTTTTCGTTTAATTCAATCCCTAAACACCTGTTTTGTTTTAATTTTGGTCTTTAAACCTTCAATTGTTCTAAATTAATGAAATCTAATTTTATTACGCTAAATGAGCATCAATCAAGAGCCAATATTTTTCTTCAACGCCACGATAACCCCATACAAAGTCAATTAAAATAAATTATCAAGCTCAATCCTAAACTAACCCAATTTCAAAGGATAAAGTAGAAAAGATAGTTAAAAATAAAAAAACTTTTGGCACTCATTACAATCCAATGTTTTTGTTCCTTGATCTATCATGAAAAATCTAAAACAATCATTGCCCCGTTTGTTTGTTGAAAATATTTTTTTTGAAAATGATTTTTATTTGAAAGTAAATTTCTAGAAAGTGAATTATTTCCTGATATTTAGTAGTGTCATGAAAAATAAGTTGCAAAACAGTTTTTAATATTTGGTTATGTCATGAAAAATGAGATAAAGAATAACTTATAAATGTTTTAATTTTTTTTTTAAGTGTAATATAATAAGTTATATATAAATGTATGATATAATAAATTATTTTTTTTTATATTTCATTCTTTTTATTATAAGTGGTCAAATAGATATATTTAATGTTAATATATATATATATATATTAAAAAATATAATTATGGAAAAATAATAATTTATTATATCATATATATATATATATATTAAATATAATATTATAGAAATATTACCTTGTTAAGTATTATAGAAATATATAGCTTATTTTAAATATAATATTTTTAAAACCTCGAAATATTTTTTTAGATTATGCAATATGTAGTTCCTCAGTTCCACACGGCTAACCTCATATCTAATTCAGGTTTGTACCTCAAACTCGCCACAAAATATTTACTAAATATTGTTGTGGATTTACTCATTTTAACATTTTAAAATCGCTTTTAAAAAAACTTGGATTTTTTAATTTTTTTACTTTGAATTTTAATATTTTCATATTATAATATAAAAAATAAAATTTTAAAAATAAAAAATATTATTTCAATATATTTCCAAAAAAAAGAGAGAGAGAGCAACGGTATACCAAACAAGATCGAAAACAAGCAATGAACCAAAAACACTATTGCAGACATTAAGTCTCTACCCTTTTTTCCAAATGCATTCGTCTTGGACTCATAGTTTCAACAAAGTCCACTGAGTGTGATCCCCAGTCCCCATAGCACATTCCCGATCCGTATTGTAACTGTAGATATAAAATGAAACTAACAGTCATATGATTGCGGGACACAAGAACACCGAATTCACATCCAGTTTAAATCTTCTAGCCACAGATATTTAACTATCAAAATAAGCAGCTAACCCACACTAAATTGCACCCAATGGTTTTCTCAAAAAAGTGCCATCCATTTTGTTGATCACGACAAAAGTTGCTGGCATCAGCCCTAATCAATCCGAGATAAAATTGGAAAATAACTATTCCTCATCTTACTAAAAAACCCACCAAAGTCTTGGTTTTGGATAAGCATAAATTCCTTCTGAATTTACTCATCATCTTCATCATCGTCAGCAGCAGAATTGAGAGCCTTCAACCTTTCAACCAACTTGGCCTTTCTTTCCTCGTAGGTCAGCTTCTTCAGGTTGTATCTGCAGAAAAAATCAAGACTGTAAACAACAAATCATGACGAACAAAATTAATCAATAGAGATATCCAGAATGGTCTTCATGAAAAGTTGTCACTAAAATACAGTCAACTAAAAGGAACAGTGCCAATGAGCCGCAGCTCAATTAGCATGTCACTGTCCCCATCCCCACAAGTCTCCTACTAAGCGAACAAAAAAAAAAAAAAACTCATGGGCATTTCAAATTGGGTATCATGATTAATACAAGCAACACATTTATGCCATGAGTTTGTGCTAAAGAAGGGGGGTTGAGGGGGGAATCACACCTCTTGTGCTCCTTTGGAAGTTGCTTCTCACTCTTCTTTGCAGTGGGGTCTGCACGTATAGCAGCATGAACCTTCTTGTACAACTCCTCCATGTTATCAGGTTCAATGCCTCTCTTAATGTACTCACTGAAATGAGACTGATATTTCTCTGGCTCATCTTCCATCAGATTCTGAACAAGTTACCAATAAAATTAAAAGGAGAACAAATAGTCTTTACAGAGATGTGTCCTGCCTGTAATTAAGTTGCAGCAAAATCATACAATCTCCCTAGTTAGCAGACAAATAGGAACCTTACCCTCATATACGCAGCAACATGACCACCATAAATGTACTTGCGGTGAACCTCAGCATCAAGCTGTTTTCCATCCTTGTTGAATCCAGCAAACCTCTTGTCGCTATGAGGAATATCAAGTCCACCATCCAAAGCTCCCTAAATTTGAAAAGAATGCCAACGTCCCGTTATTAATTGGTTTGTATCCTCAAGGCAACAGAAGTAACAAGATCTCCACGTTTGTAAACAAGTTCATAAATTATTTGGACAGACATGACCAAGAATATAAGGACCCAGATGAAATAGTCTACTAAATTTTGTTTTCACGGCTACAGATTTAATTAAAGAGTTGACCCATTTTTTCACAATTACAACCGATAGAAGAGCATTACTGATCTGCGAGGAAAAAAAAGTTGGCAAAATATAAGGAAGAGTGGGGAGTGCCCAAAACAGATATTTGAATGAATTTGTTTTCCTCTGGCTTTGCTTTAAGCTGAACTACATGACAAGAATACCGCATACCTTAAGAGCACCAAAAACACGATTCCCAGTTGTTGTCCTCACGAGACCAACATCAAGGAGAGCACGGAAAGGCCTTCTGCTATCTGCTGGTTCAACAGAATAATCTTCTCCCGTTGCCTGTGCACAGGAAGAATACATATCTTACAATCCACCCAAGTAGAATAGAACGATTTTCATATTGATAAACCACTGTGAATCAGCCATTTACCTCAACATTTCCTTCATACTCCTCATCCATCTCAAGCTTTTTCAGAACTCGACGGGCTAAGAGAAGCCCGGTACAGTAAGCTGGAATGTAGCAGAAGCAATTAGAGAACCTGATTGTGAGAAACAAAGACCTCAAGTATTCTGAGACAGATTGTTATACCTGCTGCGTAATTTGTGAGACCCACTTCAAGGCCGTAGCGGGGTAGCTCATGGGAATAGGCAGCTGCAACAACAATATCACCTGCCATGCTAGCATGTATGATTTGTGCAGTTACATCTTTGTTAGTCTAATATGGGTGTTAAGGTGTAAACATTAGAAAGGGGAATAAATAAATAACCTATTAGAACAAGATATCCAACAGAAATAGCAAAAAAAGAAAAACCGAAAACAAATTGATAATGTAAAATTAGAAACTGGATACAAATCGCATAACAAAACGGTATTTTGGAGTGTTGTATTTGTTTTTGTCCTGGTTGATAAGACGTATCCTCGCCCTGTAGTCTGTCTTGCCCTCTGCACAATTCAAACAGATGTTTATGTCAAGAAAGATGCAGCCAAAAGATGGAAATCCATCTGAAATAAGTGAAAAAACCACCTCGTCTTCTCTTGAATTTCACTTGAAAACGCTTGTAGTAAGCTCTCGACTTTTGGGCTTTGGCAAATGCCTGTTATAAGCAATCAACATTATCACAGCCAATACTTGATCACTTAACAAGCACTCAAAAACATTCTATTACATATACGTTTATATTGGTACACCATCGTTAAGAAAAGTTTCATGGTATCATCACAACAGTCGAGTAGGAAGAAGAACCTCAAGAAGAACAAAAATGATCACAACATGAATCAAATATAGAAAAACTTTACTATCTCGTTGTCAATAATTCATACACCATCCCCTAAAATACGACTTGAACAGCTTGTTTGCCAAACTTCAACTCGTTATACAATAACAATAATCACTCAACTGGGCATAAGCCAACCATTTCACTCCATCAGTTCAGTTTTTCTAGTACATGAAACCAGAGCAACAAGCCATGCTAAGCAAGAATAAATAGCAAACGATCTAAGATGAAAGAATAAAGAAAAAGCAAAACCGAGAATGAAATCTTTAGATAACAGCAAGAAAAGCAAGAAGAACGATAAGATAGGTTGCTAAATCAAGGCATTGACTTACCATTGGTGATGCTCAGTTTAGCAGCAGAGCCTGCTTCAGAGGGGGGGGAAAACGAGGGAGTAGTAGAAAGGTGCTGCTGCTAAAATACTAGTAAAAACCCTAGTGTCTAAGCGATGCAAATCAACGGCCACGATTTGTTTATGATAAATCGGGTACGGCTTAGGGTTTCCAGTTTATTGAAAACAACAAATCAATCCCTTGGTTATCACTTTATTTTCAACCGGGTTCCGAACAATACCTAATAGCCCGCTTAGAAATGTTGTTAATCCATATTTAAAAAAAAATTAAATTTTTTTTAATTAAAAATTAAATTTTTTTATATTTTTTAAATTATTTTGATATGATGATAAAAAATAAAAAAAATATCATTTTAATATATTTTGATATTAAAAATATTTTAAAAAACAATCGCAACCACACTTTAAAATAAGCTCTAAAAACCTTTCACCATCATTTTTAATTAATTTTAGTCAAAATTTATTATTATTATTACTATTATTATTACTCCTACATTAATATATATATATATATATATTTTGATGATTTCTCCTATAATTTGTGTTTTAGTGATTAATTTTGTTATTAAATCATCAATACTTCATAGAATTAATATTATTGACGAATGTCTCTAGATCTAAAGTTGTAATGAATACTGGTTTGCTTTCAATCAAACCACAAAAATCAAAATAAAATGGTACTTTCAGTAGATCAAAATGTTTTTCATTTTTTAATCCTAATTTTTTACTCCATTCTCATTTTTTATTTTTCAATACAAAATTAAAAAACTTGCTCATTTCTTAAAATTTCTATGCATATTTTCAAATGTGTTTACACTATATTGTTTCTATTTAAAGAAAAATAGAAAAATGAAAATCATGTTCAAATTAAATTTGTTTCTTAAAATATTATTTATATTTTGACATAAACAAATATTTTATTTTTTCATCTTGAGAGTGTTGTCTATTTTTTATTGATTTATCTTTATTTAGAGAAAAAAAATTAACTTTATTAAATTGAATGAAATGCAAGAATAAACACAACAACAATAAAAATATTTTCACATTTATTAATAATAAAATTTGATTGTATTATATAAATTAAGATACAATAAAATTAAAAACCAAAAAACAATACTCGATTAGCTTGATATACTAAATTGGATCATTTCATTTTAAATTATCCCTACCATTAACTTCAAGTTTAATACAAGCAACATATGCAAACCAATTAAGAATACCATCATCCTTTACTATTTTTTTTTTAGATTAACGTGGATGTCCAAGTCAGTTTACGCGCACCTCAACTAATCCCATAAGGATCCTTTACTATTTTATTGCATATATAAGTTTCTTTTTATTTTATTGCTTTATTACCGTATCGATGAAGTTGTACAAACTTCACATATGAATTGGCTTTTAGGGCTACGTTATAAGTTGTGGTGACTCGGCTTGAATGTCTTTAGGTTAGATACAGTCTATAAAATCAATTGCTTTTCAAAACAAATAATACTTTGATGCTTAAATAATATACAAAAAAAATAATGCACTAGAAAATAGAAAATAATACGAGAGTCTAAAAAAAATTGTGTGTTCCATTTATAAATGAACTTGTGTGACTTGAATTTATTATAAGTTTGAGTTCACCTGGAGTTTCTTACATGGTGACCAACATATTTTATAGATTTTAGTCATGTCGCCTCACCTCGTGAAGTGTGGCATCATAGGTAACTCATGGTGAGCAAAAAGTGGTGTTGCAGGTATCTTGGCGTGTAGAATTATAAGTGCCTCGTGGTGAGTGAGTGGAGAAAAATGAATATTATTGGTGGAGAGGTTGGTACTTTTCAATGGTTTATAGTGTTTGTTGTGCATTGGTAGAGAAGTGTGGGCAAAAAATAATCATTAGTGAGAAAAAAATGATATTTGATAACAGCCAATGCTTTAGCACTGATTGTGGTCAGAGATGTGGTTAGGAGCTATGAAAAGTTAGGTGATCGTGGATGGATCCCTTAGTGTTTCTTTTGGATGCCCTAGGCCTATTAAAAGATCGACGACAATTGAGAGATTTTTTTCTGTATAGATGGAAACAAAGGTGTTCTTATCTAGTTACGTTCACTTTCTCTATTCAAGTATGTTTTTTCATCACCCATTTTATATTAAGAAGAGTCTGATCAGGGAGACTATAAAATCATTCTTATAAAAAATAGTTGTAAACCCCACTAGTTAGGGCTTCAATGACAACAATTTTTTCATGTTAAGTATTTTCTCGTTAAACCTACAAAGATTTACTTCGGTACTTTCATCTTTTTGTTATGTGATGGAAAGAGCTTGGTGACACTTTTTTTTACTGGTATGCTTATACTAAAATGAGAAATGAGTTTCACGCATAAATCATGAAGGTCAATGATAAAGCCAATCTTAAGTTGATGATACCATATCCGAGCATATCCACAAAATATTGTTGGGAGAATTTCACACATAACATCATTGTTTTGTGTTACAAGCTCTAAAATATTTATCAAGTTTTATATGTACACTTTTGGGTCTATAAGACTATCATAGTTTTTCAAGTTAGCCTTCGTGGAGACCCAATCTTTAAAGAGATTTATGTGCAAATATTCATGATAATGTGTAGAATTTCCTACTTGGTAGAGGTGGCGATATTCAATTTTAGAAACTTGTGTAGTTACTAATCTCACCTTACGTCTAAGTATTTTTTTATTAAAAGCATACGAGCGAGATTCAAAATGAGATTGATGGCGTTAAGCATTTATTAAGGAGCTTTCCTGATAACAATAATGAATTTTTAGGTGAGTTGGAGTATAAATGTTCTTATATCTACTTGTTAGCACATTGATATGTTATGTTCCTTTAAGGAATTAGAGTTGTCTTTGTGCATCAAGTGGTGCGCATAATGGAGCTAGCTATTGTGTTTTTTCATTAAGTGAATAAAAGAGTGTGAAGTTGTTTTCTGTATAACTAAAATAACATTGTTGAGTATGTTGATGAGTGAGTTAATGGAGATCTAGAAGAGCTAGAGATCTATATTGAATTGGATGTATTGAAATATCCATTTGTCATTGATTATTGTACCTTTCCAAAGAGACTTGTAGTTAGGGTTGAGTAAAAAAACTGAAAAACTAATTAAACCGAGAAAACCAGAAAAAAATAACCAAAAAAACCGAACTATGAAAAAAAACTGATTAAACCAATTAGAATTTTGAAAAAACCGACTGGTTCTAGAAGCCTAAAACCAAAAAAACCGAACAGAATTGAACCCAAACCAGAAAAAACCGAGCCAAACCAGTTTGAACCGGTTTTGTTCTAAAAACAGAATCGAAACTGGTCGGTTTGGACCGGTTTTGGTTTTTTTTAAATTTTGGTTTAGTTATTTTTTTTTGATAAAAACTAAACCGAATAAAAAATAATCACTCCCTAGCTTTGAACATGATGAAGTAGAAGAAAAACTCATATAGATTTAAGGCTTAAGGATTTCATTGCTTTTCTAGTGTATCTTATTTACAAATTTCATAAATTAATCCATCTTAATTTAATATATTATTATTTTAATAATTTGTTAAAAACTCATCTTAAAACCTTTTTATGTTATTTTTTTTTAATATGATTGGTAAACGTGAGAATTAACCAAGTTAATTAGTATTCTTTACTAAACAAAGTTAAAGTATTGAAGCTGAAGGAAGGAGGGAAAGGCTTTTACCCTTTTTAACCTTAAAAAAAAAAAAAACAAAGAGAAGGAGAGAAAATTAGCTAAATACAAAGCCATGAAAATGAAAAAATTATGTTATTAATTGTAATTTAAAATATTTTTTATTTAGAAATATATTGAAATAATAATTTTTTTGAAAAATTATTTTTAAAATTAGTATATCAAAAACAATTTGAAAACATATATAAAATTTTTTTTTAGCAAATAGAAAAAATCTTGAAATTTAAGAGAATATTATTTCAATCACGTTCTCAAATAAAGCCGAAAATAATAAACACAAGCAAGACAAGATAAAATATGAAATGATAATAAAATTATATCTATAGTGATATATATATATATATGTGTGTGTGTGTATTACTTAATTGATAAAAAAAATATGAATATTTTTATATATTATTATTAAATTTATATATTAAAAAATAATAATTAAATATTTTTTTAATTTTAATTTATGTTAAAAGTTGAAATTAATAATAATATAATAAATTTAGTTATAAAATCTACATCAAGCGGCTTGATAGATCATTCAAAACACGTAATTAATTTGAGGCTTAGATTTAAGAAAATTTTTTTTAACTGATTTAACTTAATTAAGAACTTGGGTTCATCTATAATATGATAAACTCGAGGTAAAATTCTAATAAAAAATTCATTGAATATTTTTAAGATTTTTTTTATTAAAATAAAATCAATTTAATATTTTTAAAATTTATTTGCTAACCCACCCTGTTATCAAGCCTAGCCTTTGTGATTTCAACCATTTTGGAATGATAACCTTTACCTCCTCGGAAATACAAAATGTCCCTCTTTTTTTTTTTTTTTTAATTTATTGTCCCAGAGTTGAATCTTCTGAGCAGCTAACCGGTCACCAACGCCAAAAGTCGAGAGTGTTTGCAACAAAAGACACGAGGAGAGGAGAGGAGAGGAGAGGAGCTTCAGATTCCTTGGATCAAAACCTCTCCATCCATCCCATGAATCTTAACTAACTGAACAACAACGATAAAAAATCCATTACCACAACTGCCAACGCTGCTGCTGCTCCTCCTCAAGTTGTCAGATAATCAAAATGGGATTCCAGGAATGATAAAATTCTGATCATCAAAACGAGGATA
>Ga0325404_1001458_pt1 | contig 25057 bp, 18 predicted proteins | sample PopdelMetagenome_18_FD_205664 | JGI IMG/M metagenome (GOLD analysis project Ga0325404, IMG submission 205664) | Populus deltoides microbial communities from Bellville, Georgia, United States - Xylem-Control-R1 | ecosystem: Host-associated > Plants > Phyllosphere > Stem > Wood/Secondary xylem...
GTCAAAAATAATTTGATAAATTTAATCCATAATGAATTATGAGATGTGCTAAAAAAAATCTAACCTTTTAGTATTTTCTGTAATTATTGTTTAAAGTTTTAAGTAAGGACAGTGTAGGTATTTAATATAACAATTCGAAGAAGCGTGCCAATAGCCTCTCTCTCTCTCTCTCTCTAATACAATAAACGCGTCAGTGGTTTTTGAAGAAAGAGCCAATTAAACGCTTTTGTAATTTAGGAGCTCGTCGCCACCAATTTGACATTGAAATTCAAAACAACCCGACGGTAATCTTAACGCTATTTCAATAAAAATAAAAATTACAATATCTAATCTCAATTCTGAACGTAGAGAGTACCCAGAAGATGCCGTCCTTTACTTTTTGTCTCGTATTCTTCTAGAAGAAAACTCAAACGCTCTATAAATACAGGATTCATCACAGAAAAACAGAGAGAAGAAAAGAAATGGTAGGACCAGAGAGGCCACAGTTCGTGCTCTTTGGATCATCAATAGTTCAGTTCAGCTACAGCAATGAAGGTTGGGGTGCTCTTCTTGCTCACATCTATGCTCGCAAGGTGTTCTTCTTTCCCCTTTTCTTTTTCCTTTTTCCTTTTCTTTTTATTTTATTTCATGGGGATTTGAATTTGAATAGTATAATAATAGTTTATTAAACCATAGATTACTCGTAAATGACTATCCTTGTCTATGAGCTGCATTTCAATATATTTCTTCTCCTTCGAGAAATCTCGAATTGAAATATTTTTTGTTATGAAAAAAGAAGATAGATAAATAGATATAATACATGTGGTGTGAGAATTTCGCGAAATGCTATGATCCAACCGCCAATCATGTTGCTTTGACGTGGGCCGTTAAGAAGGTTTACGTGGATCATCAACACAGCTTTCATGTCCATGTTGCTGGGGTCCACATTTCTTATCTTTTAGATAGTGCATGCATTCATAGTGGCTTGCAATTCTATGCCTTTATGATTTATGAATTAAAAAAAAAATTAACAAAAAACTAATTGAGGGGATGAAATTACTCTTCTCCTCCTCATAATATTTTGTTTATTTTAACATGTTTTTCTTCTTTTCTTGCTTTTTTTTAATTTAGTTTTTTTTAATTTTTATATCAAATTTATTGGAGATTAAATTTTATAATTTATTTTAATATACTTTATATAAGGTTATCTCAATCAAATGATCCAAGTTACGGTTTCTATGGGTTAACTTTGTTTTTTTTTTGTAATTTATTATTTTTTTTTTCAATTTCATCCTTAAATATTGAGTTAATTGAGAATTAAGTTTTACAATTTCTTTCGGTATACTTTCTAGGAGACTATCCTACCTTCATGGCTGAGTCACGAGTTTGATGGGTTAATCTAGGTTACCTCAAGTCTTTTCTCTTGCTTTCTTTTCTAATTGATTTTTTTAAAATTTCACCATCCAACATTGTATGAATTGAGAATTGAGTTTTATAATTTGTTTTGATTAGTTTTCTATTGAATTATCTCAGTCTCATGATCTAGATTTATTATGTTAACTAGGGTTGATCTAGATTTTTTTTTTTGTCCTTTTTTAATTGATTATTTTTCAATTTCATCTTTTAACATTAGGTTGATGGAGAATTGGCTTTCAAAATATATTTTTATTTTTATTCTATGAGGTTATTACGGTCTTGTGACCCAAATTGTGGATTTAAAAAAATACAGTCTTGAATTTGTTTCAGTCAAACTATGTTTTTTCTAGTTGTTCAGGTTATCTTTAAACTTATCAAGTCAATTGGGTCACATTAGGTCAATCTCTATACTAATTATCTTTTTTTAAAAAAATACATTATTAATGCTTGAATATTTTTTTTAATGTATAAAAAATTTATCCGACCTAAGCGCAAATAAATAATCTAATTAGACCTATATAAAAAAAAAATAACAAAAATTATCCTAATAAACAGTCTCTTGTGATTGGGTGCAGCACCAGGGAGTTTCTTTTCTTTCCTTTTTATCTTATAATCTGGAGCACAAGAAAAGAATTCCAATTTTAAAAGTGACATTATTTTTTACCATACATTTTTCTTAGATGTGATGACTACTATAGGATAAAGTTTTTCCTTCGCAATGACTAGCTTTGGTTTACAAATGGGCGCAGGCAGATATAATATTGCGAGGATATTCGGGTTGGAATTCAAGGCGTGCGGTGCAGATTCTTGACCAAGTTTTTCCAAAGGTGTCTTCTTTGTGTCACCAACAGGGAGACCTGAACCAGAGTAGTCTTAGCTTAAAGAATTTTCCAGCGGTTATGTTTTGTTTTCTATTTAGGGTTTTTCTTTTGCTGCTAATTAACTTTTTATAGTCATGCTTGGATTCTGATTTTCTGTGATTATCAATCAAGGATGCTGCCAAACAACCTTCCTTGGTAATTGTCTATTTTGGCGGTAATGATTCTACCCACCCTCATGCAACCGGACTTGGTCCTCATGTACCACTTTCTGAGTACATTGAGAATGTGAGGAAGATTGCTATACATCTCAAGGTAATATGCTTGGAAAGTAGAATGTTGCTTCACCGGAGCACAGAATTGCACCCTCAAGCACTATTAGACAGAGCACTGAATATTTCCCACTTCCCGTGTGCATGCAATTTGGTACGTTAACACTGTTGTCTGATTACCAGAGCCTTTCGGAGAAGACTCGTGTCATCTTTCTCACCGCTCCTCCTGTCAGTGACGAACAAATTCGTGCCGATCTGGGGTGCGTTATTTTCATTCTGTCGTTTTCTGTGATTTGTTTTTGGTTTACAATACATTGGACAGCGCTAATGAGGATCCATTGTTTTTTAAACAGTGATCTAGTAGATATGGTTCGAACAAATGAGTCCTGCCGGATATATTCAGAAGCATGTTTAGAGGTGTGCCGTGAGATGAACCTGAAGGCAATTGATCTTTGGACTGCAACGCAGCAAATTGATAATTGGGAAACTGTTTGCTTTACGTAAGTTTATCTTTTAATATTCCTGCTGAAAAAAAAGAAAGAAACAAAACCAGAGATCACTTCCGGTTTCAGGCTTTATTAATCAAACCCCAGCCAAATCCATTTTGAGTACTCATCACTCCTATCTTATGCTGATCTCTGATGCCTGTATGCAGGGATGGAGTCCATTTTGCACCGGAGGGGAGCAAGATAGTCGTCAAGGAGATTCTGAAAGTCATCAAAGAGGCCAACTGGGAACCAAGTCTTCATTGGAAGGCAATGCCTACTGAATTTTCCGAGGATTCGCCGTATGATCCGGTCAGTCCTGAGGGAAAGACCGTAAATGTCTCTGAGCTTGATTTGCTCGGAAGTTTTCAGTGGGAATAGAACCCAACAATCACTATTTATTTTTTCCCTTTACTGGGAGGGGCGTCATCTTGATGTTTAACCGTACGTATCATTCTGGATATTTTCATCACCACATACTAAAACATAAACATAGCTTTCAGATCACAGGCAATAAATGAATGGATAGATACTGCTAATAAATGTTGCGGTTGAAAAAAAAAAAGTTATTTCACGAAGAATATTTTCTTACTCATTGAAAATCCAAGTTGAAGGAAAAGGAAAAGATCGTTTTAAGAGAAACATAATTGTTGTATAATAGTTGAAAAACAGAAAAAGAAAAAAGGAACAACCAGAGAGCCTTCTTAACATACGAGGCAGACGCAAACAAGATATCAACATGATGCTCGGCAAGTATCATTAACCATGCACCAACCCTCATGAGACAAAGTCTCAGGGATTGTCAAAATGAATGCAAAAAAGGAGAGGAACTGATGCTGAAATTACAATATCCAGCTGCATAATTGCTTTCTACCATAGGTTGTCTGCGAGCATGTCTGGAATATCAGCAAGTTTAACACGGGCACCTTAAACCTCTTCCATGAAATCTCTACTAGGCATATTACTATAATTAATGAGAATGTTTTGATTTCATTAGGGTGTCAAGTCAAAGTCCAGTATGAATAATGCGGTCGCTGTTGGAATCTGCAAGCTCATTACCACTGTTGAGAATGTAGTTCGTACTGGGAAAGTTTGTCTAACCGAAGGAACTATAGTCTTTGTCATGGGAAGTTAAGCAATTCTATAACTAGATCAAGAAGATTACACGTGGAAATTTTAATTAGTTAGTCATTCAGGTGGATTAGTTAGCAATTAATCACAAGTTTGGTTATTAGTTAGAGAAGATGGATTCTTGTATAAATGAATCAATGTACAGAAACTTGTAATTCAACTGATAAAATTCTAGTTTGTTCGAGCAGTTCTCTCTCTGCCATGTTCTATCTATTCTCTCTCTTATTCTTCTTCCAATTCTAAGTATATACATATTACTTGTTAAGGACTAATCAAGACCATATCAAATTGATATTAGAGCTTGTTATCTAATACAATCTTAAGATCTATAGCAATTCTAAAGGTGAACCAAGACGAAAAGCAACATCCTTGTGTGTTTGGTATTGTAATAGGTGTTGTGGTTGTGGTTTAAAAAAAATTATTTTATAAAACGTATTTTTAAGGTTGGTTTGGAAAAATATATGTTTGGTTAAAATTGTGGTTGAAATTGAGGTTAAACAAAAAGTAGTTTAATGTGCTTGGATAAAATAATGTTTTCCAAATTGAAGTTATAAAATAATTAATATATATATATATATATATATATTAATATTGATGGTTTTTAATTTAAATATTATAGATTTAATTACAATTATTACACCATGAAATAAATAATACTGATATCAAATATTTTTTATTATTCCATTAAACTATGTGTAATTTCATCACGTATGAAATCTATCCAATAAGGACTATATTTTCCATAGTTTCTTAAGCGCGTAACAACAAAAACTGAATTTTTTGTTACGTCATCAAGCGATCTCCTTCTAATTTTTCAAATAAAACACAATTAAAAATAAAAATAAAAACTGAATTTTTTTTTAACTAGGTCGGACTCGGCAAGAACATAATTAGAATTGCGATCAAATTCCGCAAATGCTACGTCATCATGCGATATCCTTCTAATTTATGTAGTGTTATTAAATATTATTAAATACTAGTTTTTTGAGTAAAACACAATTTAAAAAAAAATTTACCGGGTCGGATGCGGTCCAATCAATAGTTGAAACACTATTCACGTGAACAGTGCCAAGCGAATCAGCACTGTTCACTTCAAGGGCACTGTTCACTCTTGAATTGAACAGTGCCTAGATGAATTAATTCACCTGGTCACTAGACGCTGCTGCGTGAGAAGCAGCTGAGAGCTGCTTCTCACGAATCAGCGGTTTTAACGGGCCCCAGATACACAGTAATTTGCATTTTATTATTACCAAACGTATTATTTACACGGTTTGCTTGAAAAGCAACCGCAGCCGCGTAAACAAACAGCCCCTAAGGCACTAAAAGACCATAATAAAAGGCTTGATGAACAAACACAAAGTATTCATTAAGAACTTTAAGACTTTATAGCTGAAAACCATAGGCAATGGCAAGAAGAAACCAAAAGAGCTAGGCAGATCAATATGTAAATATAGGCTATGATGGAAACCTTAAAGTCATTCATGGCCATCCAGGAAGTAGAAAGAGGAAGAAGGGATAACCCACTTCCTGATGGGATAACACCTAATTATAGAGCTTATAATCGTGGGAAGATCATGGAAAACCATGAGAGCCATATCATTGGGTATAATGTGGCACTACCTAAGTTAGAATTTGTAAACCTCCGATCTAAGTTTTTCAGTATTAATAAAAATTTAAGTTTTAACCTGGAAATAAAATGCATTAATTAGGAAATAAATAAAAATATATTAAATAGATTGAAATGATTTCTTAAAAATTTAAAACTTCGTGTCCATTATTTTAAAAATGGGTCGAGATTGTATAACCAATTTGTAAACCCTAAGTTAAATGAATTCACGATATTAGTGAAGTATAAAACAATTAACCCGGTAATGCAAGGGTTAATTTCAAAATAAAAATTGAATTAAATGAAGAGAGGGTGAAATTGAATAAAAGAAAGGACAAATAACACTAAGTTAGTAGAAAGAGAAAATCTTGTGGGTACAAAATCAAGTATAAAAGGCAAAACAGGGTCAAACAGCAAATACCAAAAAATTAACTATAAATACCCCTCCCTTTCACTTATGTCCAGTGACTTTGGAAAACAAAAGGGGGCTTAGGGTTTTCTTGGTTAAATTTCATTAAATCTTGGAAAATTACATCAAAGAGGGTTAGTTTTAGTGATCAAAAGAAATTTAAAGGAGACCTAAGTTAGAGAAATTGAAGTATTTATAGGGTTTATTGGGTATAGAGGGACGATTTTAGGAGAAGAGAAGAAGTGAAGGAAGAGCTTGGTTCTTTGTTGATTTCTTTTTATTTCTTAGTGATTAAGAGGTAAGAAGTACTGATTTGAATTAGTTTTGTTGTGAAGTTATGCAATTTGTGAAATTATAACAAAAGCTAGATGGCGTGGGGAAATTATTGTAGATCAAAAGATATTTCACTGTGGATTGTAATAGTAGTTTCACTTTTAATTTTTTAACTTTTCACGATATGTTTTTTTAGCTTTTTTTTTCTTCCTAAGCGAATGGGTAGTGCCCACGCTATTAAGAAGGCGCTTGTGACGCTTCTCGATGATCAAATATGACCATTCGTCGTCTTACTAGATACGTAGCCGTACCCTTTTTCACATGGTGTGGCACGTGTAAACAGATAATGGTTAGATTGTTGCCAGTGATCAATTGTTTGTGTTTTTTCTTTCTTTTCTTCTCTCCTAACAATTAAAGTATACAATTGTCATCTTTGTTAGTTGTTTATCAAATCAGGCATGTTTGTCATACCCAAGCATATTGGCATGGCTATCAAACCCAAGGCTAAATCAACGCACCTTAGGTTTAGCATAATTTGTCAAACCCACGGTGCTTGGATCCATGTCAAACCCGTGCTTGGGTCTGCCACACCCGTGCATTTGAATCTGCTAAACCTACGCCTAGATTTGGTAACTTGAATATGGTAATCATGCCTGATCTAAATGACTTAGGTCTAGTAGTCATGTCAATCTAAATAACTCAAACCCGAACGACTTGGATCTAAGAACTATGTCAGCCCAAGCAACTTTAATCTATGCAGGTAATAATTAAAATAATGAGATTTATAATTTTTTTATTTTTTCTAAAAAGATTAAATCATATGAATGTTTCTTAGCCTGATTTGCCCAGAGATTTTACGTGGGAATCGAACCTAACACCACTTCTTCTTTTTTCACTAGGAGACGCATCATCGTGATGTTTAACCATATCATAGAGGTTGAGCTTGTCCTGGCTGTTTTGCATGAGCGATAAAATGTTTTTGTAACCACATACTAAATCATAAACAACGCTTCAAGATCACAAGCGCAGTGAGAGGTTGAGCTTGTCCTGGCTGTTTTGCATGAGCGATACAATAATTTGATTGCAAGAGCTCATACTTTTTTTCTTAAAATTAAACCTCAACCCTTCTTTTTTTCTTCGAGTGCCATTTCAGAAACATACCCTACACGGGAAAAGAAAGAAAAAACTCGCAACAGGAATCATCAATTCGAATAATCTTTCTAGTAGCATGGCTTGGAATGCTTTTGCATGTCAACATGGCTAAAACAGAAATTGGTAAAAAGGCAACAATATAGCAAACAGAAGAATGAACATTGAACGACTTCTAAGATCTTTTGTTCTCAATGGTTATATTACATCGTCGGAAGTTGTACAAACCCATCTATGACTGCTGAAGATACTCGGTACATGCCCAAGCAAGGGTATAACACTAACTAAATAAAGAATAATACATACAAGGGGAAAAAAACAAGCAGAAACAGCAGCAAAACTCACCATGCCACTACCACTAGCCAACCCAATTTGCTCGGATGATATTGCCCGCTTTTCAACACCTTTCAACAATAACACAACTGGGCCATAGACATCCAAATATGAAACAAACTCCAAAACAGATGATACAAATGAATTCCGAAGCCTCCAGGCAGGTACATGCACTTCTGGTAAAGAACATGCTTATGAGGAAAGTTGGAACCTGCCACTACGCTTTTTTCTTCTCCATCCCTAGCAATTTTTTAAAAAAAAAGAGTGAAGCAAAATTCAGATTTGTGTAATCAACAAGATTGATAACCATAACCAGAATACTAGTAATAAATACAGCAAGTCAAAGTGGGAGCTACTTACAAAGGCAGCATAATAAACAAAAGTCAAACCCGCCAGAACAACAAATGATATTTGGAACACGTTATACCTGTAATGCAATCACCAATGTGTCCAACAAGATCAGTCGAGTGGACAGGGACAAATAGAATAAAAAAAAAGAGGCAAAGAATGTTTATGTTGGAGCTCACTTGTACAAATATTTAATTCCACGGAGTGACTGCAATGTGTGACCGAAAATTTCTTGGGCTGCAGTTGCTTGAGCATAGTAGCCAAATGCAGTGGCACAGAACTGAATCACGCTGAAATTGCAAAAGCCAATATATTTTTTAATGATTAGAAATTAAGTTTTCTATCACAAAATAATTATCTTCTGTTATAAAATACAGAATAGAAGCATTCTCAAAAAAATATACACAATAAAAGTTGCAGCATAGGATGAAGGAAATGGAAGGTTTCATTGTGAAGTTCATTATTGCAAATAATTAAAAGACAAGGGACATATATGTTCATAGCATCACTATCTAACAGATTCTCCAAGCCTCTAAATGTCAACTTGGATAATAAAATCAGATGACCAAATGTTAGTTATAACCAAATCTTGCATTAGCTTTTAGCAACACAAACTGGAGAATATTTAGAAAACAAGATGCTCAGGGATCAAAGATGTGAACCTAATGGAGCATAGGAGAATGAGTCCCACATTGAAAAGAAAGGAGTTCATTAGAGTGGCTCCCCACCTGAAAACAAGTCCATTCAATTAACAAGCCATCAAAATACTGCTGAAATTACATATCAACGGAGACATGAAAAGATTTTTTTTTTAAAAAAAAAAAGAGCTGCCGTATCTATTACTTCATGGGATGAATCGTAATGAAAACTAATCTCAGGCCCAGCATCATTGCCCCAGCTATGACTGCAAGCAGAAGGTAGAAGCAGAAGAAAGCAAACACAACAGTACCCAGAAGACCTGGCAAAGTAGCAGAAAATACATCTAAAGGTAAGATCACCGAGTAAGAAAGGGGGAAAGGGCAAACAAGGAAATACTAGAGTATAAAAAATTACCCCATATGTCATCCAACTTGATGAAGACCTCATTCAGGAAAGGAGAAAGTGGTGGATCAACCAACAGGTATATGATAATATGAGCAACCCAAGCCACCGAAACAATCAACCTAATAATAATAAAAAAGCAACCGAGGTCAGAAACATCGAAGACAATTTATCTGTACTTCTTTCTTATTCTTCAACTTCCACATGGAGCATTTTCCAGTTTTTATAACAATATTATCTTATCTATGCTTTGAAAGAATGCTCTGTACTCATCTATTCTCTAGGATATTGGTCACTATGCACTGCTTAAAGGAACTACTACTGTCTCCCACGGAATGGAAAACAGAGAAACTCTAAAGGTAATAGAAGAAATACATAGAGCTTTGAATAGTCACACATGTGGCTGCACTTACCCTAAGATTCCCAACACAAGTTTTGCCAAGTAGCCAAGAACCGTCAAAGCCCAGGCTGTCTCAGCCTGAAATGACAGAGAAGAACATTAATGGTAAAATAGTGGTTCTGCTTCAAAGCTAGTCAGGGAGTTAGGATTATCACCTTCTCCCCTTGCGGGTACATCTCTTCTAACAGCTTTACATCTTCTTCTAGCTGAAGCAATTCCTGAAGTTTAAACATGCATGAAAATTAAGTCCAGTGACCAAGACATGGATTCAAAATGAACCGACCAAACCATCAAATTGTTCGTAACCACTTTTTGTAGTAACCAACCAACTTATATTAAAATCTTGAGCTTGTACAGGTATTCGAAAGAATTAAAATACTTTGATTGAAGTTCCAAAACATTTTAACAATCATACTAAATCATAGCATGGAAACAAAAATTACTTGATTTACACCCATCTTTAAATTCAGAAAATAAACAGAATCAACTAAGAAGTTTTGTAAAACTCAAGTCTGAATCTAAGCTAGAATTCTCAAAGCTTTACATGAGTAACACAGAATAAAACAGCCAGTCAGCCACAAATTCAAGTTCAAACACTGCCTGCTTAACAGTACACTGAGCATGCACTGAACCCACTGCACAACAATGAAAGAAAGAGGGAGGGAGGGAGACTAATTAAAAGCATGCAGCACAGAACTTCACAGTTACCTTTTCTACTGACTTGACATTTTTACGCCATTTTCTACCCTTGGAACCACTTCTTTCCTCCTGATGGAGTGCATCAGCTGCTTTCTTCAGTTCTCTCGCTTTTTTACCAAATTCAGTTGCTTCCTGCATTATATTAACAGCTATCCATAAGAACCAGAAAATATATGCACTTTCCCCTAACTATTTAAGGTATGTAGTTGCACACTACTACTTGTCATGCAAGGAAGAATCAACCTTAATATACTGTGACCGCGTGATAACAGCCTTTGGACGCCTGATGAAAGAGAAGATAAGTCCCAGTGGCAAACAAGCAATCCCAACACCACCAAATATCTGAACAAATGAGAGAGCATATTATATACGATATTCTTCCACATGGACAAAGCTGAAAGGTAATTCACACATAAGGAATTTTTATGACAATTGAGTATGGTCTTTGGAGACTTGTATGTATTTAGGCATCCACATGTTTTCATCACAGAACCTTTACCCAGGCACCAACTCTTTTCAAACCATTGATCTTTGATGAAATCATAAGGGGGCACTACACCACACTCAAAATTTGATTCCATATTTCACAAAAGAAAAGAAATTTTTAATAAAATCAGAAGCCAAAAGTTTGCATGAATGATCGTACCGCAAAGAGTACAGATCCAACAATTGTAGCAAGAGCAACAACATATTCTGGAAATGTGGCGCGCATGGTCCAAGTTTTCTCTGAGGAAGCATTTGCAAGATATGCAGAGCACTGCAACCAGAAAATCAAAAATGAGAAAAATGAAAACACAGGAACATGCATAAGAATAAGTTTCAAAGTTCCTTAATTGCACTATTAAACTGCAATATAAGAAGCAAATACAGGTAAAATAATATACCACAACAACATAGCTAACCAACTATACAGAAACAGAACCTGGTGTGCGCCACTTCCAATACATGGTTGACTGCCAGAGAAATCCCAAGAACTCGGAAAAGTAGTTGTGGTCGAAGAGAGATGCCTAACAGTGAAGTCAACTTTTCCAATAACCCCTAATATAACCACAAAAGGAATTAAACCAATAGCATGTACATTACATCTAAATCAATCAACACAAACACAACACTAACCTACTAAACCTTCATCTAATCATGTAACACAAAGACTCAACAACCAAGCACACACGCCCATTAAACAAAATCCTCACCCGAACATCATCTAACCATAAGAATTTCATCTAGCTGATTTAAATCATCATTTATTAGCTCAATTACTCACATTTCTAACTGTACCGCATCAATTCATGAACTCCAAAAAAATACTTCATACACCATTATTTAGCTAACTATTTAAAACAAACCATCTCAACCACGCCTCAACATACATTTTGGTTTTCTTCAATCAAAAATTATTAATTAAAATCAAATAAATTTATATATATATATATATATCAACTATACCGTATAAAATGCCGAGCACAAGACCACACACAATCGCCGTTGTTATAACCCACAATAAAGCACTTTTAATTCTTTTAGCAACACTCCTGCAAGCCAAAAGGATAAAATTACGAACCCAATTAAAATGAGATTCAATTTACAAATTAATAATCTCCTAAAAAAATCAAATAAAAAAACCTACTTGTCCTGATCCCCTTCATAGTAAAACATCGCAAAAGGAATAATGAAAAAAACAAGCACAGCATCAACAATGTATACAGCAATCCACAGATCCTTCATTGGCAAGGTAAGATTGCACGCGCCATTATAAATCGCGTGACGACAAGCTTGCCGGTTGGCTACGTCAGCCGGTAACATCAAAATCGAGATAGCGGCAACGGAGAGGCCAAAAACGACAACGAATTTGGGAAAATAAGCTTGATTCTTGTCGTCCGGATGCTGGTAATTGACCAGGAGGTAGACATTGAACAAGAGCACGATGATGCATACTACTATAGCTACGATTACCAGTGCTAAATTGAAATCTCCCATTTTTTAACGCTCTCTCGATTTGAAATCGAGAAGAAATTAGGATTTCGTAAATTTTTTTCTTCAGATTTGGTTTAAAAGGGGACTAGGGGAGGTTCCTTTTGGGGTTTGGCTCCGGCGAGGTGCTTTGAGTATGGCGTGTGAGAGGAGATGACGGTTTTGTCCTGAGAGAAGGGGGTTAATAGCGGAGGGAGATGGGATATGTTAAAGGTGGGTTTGGGGTTTTCGATTATGTTACTGTCAAAGAGTCTATTTATTTTTGTTTTTTTAAAAAAAATTATTTTTTATTTTAAATTAATTTATTTTATTTTCAAATTATTTTAATATACCATATCAAAAATATATATATATATATATAATATTATTTTTAAATAAAAATATTCTAAAAAAATAATCGTTTGGATTGAAACCAAAGCCCACGGTTTTTTGAGGGTGAGGCTATTGGCACAGCCTCTGTATTGTCAAAGCCTTTTTGAAATTTTATATTTAATACCCAGACTGCTTAAAACAATTATATATATATATATATATTAGTGTAAACTAGCCCCTGCACTTGTGCCACGCTGCAGGTAGGTTTCAAAATTAATTGCTAATGTAAAAGAAGAAAATGTCTGTATTATAGATATGTTTTCTAGTATTATGTTTTTTTAATTGAAAAATAGAAAGATGATTTTTATTGAAAAATATATAATTTAATAAATAAATAAAAATTTGTTAATAATAATTAAAAACTAAAATAGAATGTTCATCTTCCTTATAATAGATACATATCTAAATATTTTACTTTATATGTCGTTTTTATTTTATATGTTTTATTTTATTTGTTAAGAGATTAATTTTGGTAGCTACACACAAATAACTTTTGTTTTTTTTATAAATGCAGGATGCAAATAAAATTTATATATCTGAAATTTAAAAGAAAAAATTTAAAAATAAATTACAATAATACCTCTAAAGTATTATAAAATTATAAAAACAAATAAAAAGATTAATTACTATTTAAAAAATAAAATAATAATTTTTAAAATCAAAGAGATGATATTAATTAAAATTAAAAAATTACAATTAAAAGAGATCAGACCCATGTGAATTGTTAAAAAAGAGTGGATAAGGCATCATCATCCGCTCTAGAAACATTATCATCCATTATAAATGACGAGTTATCCATTAGAGCATTATTTGATCACCTCTAATGTTAGAAAAACCAGGGTTCAAGTTTTTTGCTAAAAAAACTTTATTTTTTTCAACTTATTTTTTACTAAAAACACCTCAAAAATATCATAAAAACCTAAATAAAGAGATTTCCATACCAAAACATCTAAAAAACATCAATAAAGATATTTTCAAATCTAAATCACCCTATAATCAGTTCAAAAACCAAGAAAAAAATTAAAACATAATTTATAAATCTTGATCTATTTTTTATTCTCCATGTTTAAATGGAAGAAATCATTTTTATTCTCAAGTTGGCCTATTACCCACTCCAACACAGAAATATACCAACGAACCCACTGATGAATAAGAAACTGGAAGAAAAAAAAAAAGGAAAGGGTTTATGTTTCTAGCGTAATGAGAGATTCGTATTAGCGCAAAAATGCAAGAATAAGAAGTTTTATTCACTATGCATTGTTGATGATGAAGAAAACAATGAAAAAGATGTTAATCATGGGTAATAACTGGGTTATAAAGAAATCACTCCTCATATTTCCATTAATTCCATAGAAGAGATCTCAGGTTTTCACACTTTAATAGTGATTAAAAGGGTCTAAACTAATAAGCAAAGCTACAAATACAGAACAATGTTAGTCAAGCAATCCTTTTACTCATTCCAAGCTAAATAGGGACGAATAATTTTTTTTTATCTTAAATCCATCTAAAGCACAAACGCTTCTGATAATAGGCCATGTCTTTTTTTAAAAAAATAAAAATAAAAAACTCATCGTCTCTAATCCAAAAAAGTTTGAATAATTTTTGCTTAGGTGGAGATATACACAAATGTTGAATTGAGTTATAGAAACTAATATACATATTCAAGACTATACATGCGGTTATGATAAAGTCTTGAAGAAAGTTTTGTAATACTATTGGTTAACCTATGCTATATATTGCAATTTTAAGCACGTAAAAGCCAGATAATTAGCCATTAAATAAAATAAAATCGAACCATTTAGATGACTTTGAAAGCCATAAAATTGGTCGGTATCACCTTTTTGTTGAAACTCCATTGCTAAGCCAATTAGCTAGCTTTTACCGTTAGGTCAAATGGTCAACATCCATGTTTTTTTATTTATTAATGTGGATGTTCGAGTCAGCTTGTGCGCACCTCAACTAATCCCATGGGTTCTAAATTTAACAACCATATAAGTCTCCAGTGACCTTGAGGTTTGTGAAATTCGAACTGGTAACCTCTAAAAAGCAAACTCAGGCATCAATGTTTTCTTGAAAACTCTTCTCATTGCCACTAGGCTTGCCAACATGGATTAATTGACTAAATAGAACTCAACATTCCTATTTTTGGATAACTATATATTACACTCCGTAGATCAACATTCTATATGTTGTAAACGAGTATATAATGACACACACGCGCGTGCACGCGCGCGCGCGCGCACACACACATATATATATAAAGGAAAACAAAAACATATATATAAAGGAAAACAAAAACATATATTTGACTTTTAAACTATATTCTTGCTTTATAATTAAAGATAACTCTTAAGCATGTTATCCTTTAATAAACAAATTCTCTATTCACGATCCATTTATAATTTTTTATCATTTTCCCCTAAAAATAATTTTAGGAGTTTGAAGAGATAATCTACATTACTCAAGTTGCATTTCAAGTTTTTATTCATTTTGATTGTTGGTCGTATACACATTGCATGTTTTACGATGTCAATAGCTGCTACGTTATGTATACTAACTCAAATTGAATTTGAATTAGGAAGATTTTTTTAGATAATTATCTTATTTGATGGTTAATTAAATATTGTAAATCCAACTCAAACTTTATTCTATATGTATATGTATATGTACACACACACAGGTGAAATGTTGTTGCGATTAAAGCTGGTCTGAAAACTAGATATCTTAAGTTTTCCAATCATATATGGTATATGGTAGGCTCATTAATTCATTCATATAAGAGAGAATGACATGTTTGAAGTCAGGACTGAAATCTGTTAAGAATGTGAGAAAATTGGAGATTCAGACTATATGGAGGAATTTTAGTATAAAGACTTTATTTTCATTACCCAATTTTATTTATTTATTTAATATTGTTTAGTTGTTTTTAATTTGAGTTTGTTCTGACCTATTAGACATTGTTTAGAGGTTTATTTCATTATTGAATTTATGTTAATTAATTATTAGTGTAGGGTCATTAGTTGGCAATCCAAAAGAGTTTTATTATTGAGTTAGAGTTCTATCAAACCTAGTTTTTAACTTTTCAAGTTATTATATATTTTGTTGGGGGTTGTCTGACCACATAATCAAGAGATCTCGTCACAATGAAAATCTACTTCTTAGCTAAACAAAAGTATGTTTACTAACTTAATAAGGAACATTAAGCACGAGGAACTAAAGCAACCACACAAGTTTATGCAAAAGCCTTCAGATGTGCATGCAAAGAAAAAGGCTTCTCTTATCATTTAAAAAATAAGTGGATCAAAGTTAATTTTTCAACTCATTTTTTAAATTGCCATTTATTTTCTTTAGCCTTTTCCTTTTTATCTTCTTTCATTGAATCTTGCCATTTATCAACAATTTTGCTTAAGTTAACCATCAATTTGGGCTTATAATGGCATAAAAAAAAATAAAGCATTGTCGCAATTCAAAATACTTTGTGTCTAAATGAACAATGATAAACAATATTTTTACACAATCTTTTAGGTAGCGTTTGGTTACTGTTCTGGGACAAAAATAATATTTTTACACAATCTTTTAGGTAGCGTTTGGTTACTGTTATGGGACAGAACGATGGAGACAATAAAAATAAAAATATGTTTGGTTGGAGAGATAGAGACAAAGACATAAAAATATATCTGTCTCTGATACAATTTTGAAATGAATTTATATACTTTAAAAATAGAAGGTACGAAAGGAATATGTCTCTAAAGACAATATGTATTATTTTTCATTCCTAAATATTTGTAAAAAACTCTCAATTTCAAATTTCTCAACTAAAACATATAAGAATACAAATGGTTATTATCATAGTTTCAAAACCAAACTCGGAGGTTGATCTAGGGCAAAACCCGGGTCGCTAATTAAGGTATGGGTCACAAGTCTGGTTGACCTGAGTCAGTTTAAGAATAAAAATGGTTATCATCATAGTTTTTAAACTTGATTCGAAGGTCGACTCGAGACAAGACCCGAGTCATGAATGAGGTTGACCGTTGACCCAAGTCAATGTAAGAAAAAAATGGTTATTATCATAATTTTAAAACCCGAATCAGAGTAAAGGCCCGAGTCACGTGTCAAGAGGGTCAACCCATGGTGACCCAAGTCAACACAATATAAAAGTGGATATTATCATAATTTTAAACTTGATTCGGGGGTCAACCCGGGATAAGGCTTGAGTCATGGACCAAGAGGGTCAACTTGGGTCAATGTAAAGATAAAAGTTGTTATCATCATAATTTTAAAGCCTGACTCGAGAGTCGACTAGGGTAAGGCTCAGGTTACGAGTCAGGAGGGTCAACACGAGTTGACTCGAGTTAACATATGAATAAAAATAGTTATTATTATAGTTTTAAAACTTAACTCAGGAGTTGATCCGATGCAAATTTTAGGTCATGGGTCAGGAGAGTCAATTCGGTTGACCCATTTTTTTTAAAAAAAACAATCAAAGTAACCTTGTTTTGACCAATTTTTTTTCAAAAAAACAATAGGTATTTTATTCGTGTTTTATCCCAAGTTGACTTAGGTTTTTTATCGGGTCAAATTAAATCAATCATTTTTATATTTTTTTTCTTAAACTTAGACCAGTCCAAGCCCCGGGTCAACCCGTCAAATTAGTTCTGGTTTTATAATTAGAGTTATTATAATATTATTAATTTCAACACTCAAAATAAACATATTAAGGGTAAATTTTACTTTTTTTATTTGACAACAATACATATTAAGGGTAAAATAGATTTTTTTAAAATTTTATTCTGTCTTGTCTACTATAATCAAATATAATACAAAGATAGTCACTTTATCTTATACATAACTACCAAACACAATTCTATCTTCATTTATTTTTCTGGCTTGTCTCTTTTATCTCAGGAAAATAACTAAACGCTACATTATGTTCATCAATTATTAATAATTCTTGTAAAAGATTTGAGTTTGAATTTATTTTTTGAGAAAAAAAAACTAATTCTTATTATAGATGCCCTAATTCAAGTTTAAAAAGTCCATTTACCAGGCCAGAAATCATATCCCAGATGGCCATACTAGGTAATCTAGCCCACTGAATCTGGCCCCGAGGCTTTAAAATCCAATGTTTCACAGACCCAAAAATAAAAAACCTCGCTGATGAATAGCTTCCCTGCAGCAGCTGACTAGAAAGAAAATGGACATAGCTCTGTTCTCTCCTTCTTCACTTTTCGCGGACGATGATGACTTCTCTTCTGGTACTCACTCTTCCTACCAACCCCTCTTTTAGATAGCTCCTTTGCTTTATATTACATATTTTTTATGTTTAATTTATGTGAAAAAGGTTTTTACAATTTACTTTCGTTTTTTGTCGTCTGTTTATAAGAGGAAACAAAGGAGACCCAACAGAATCATGTAGAGAGGAGGCACATTTTTCCTGGAATGGTAAGTTTTGTTCATTTATTAGAATTACTACTGAACTGGACTTGGTTTGGTTAGTTAAATTGTGCAAATTCTGTTAAGGAGGTGGGATTTTTATCTCCGTCTTCTTCCTAGTAAAAGATCGAATTTTTGGTATTGGTCTTTGTCATTTGAATATGAGATCATATAAGGGTAGAGAATGAGTGGGATCTGGGTTGGCCATATAATAGTGTCTACTTACTGTTTGCTAATAAAACATGTTGAAATTAAGTTCATTTTTTTACTATAATAGATGCGCTAAATCTTGTTTATGATTTGAACAGATTGAGTTTTGTACATGAAAGTTAGGGTCAATGTTGTTAAGATCATGAGTTGACTTGTAAATCATATGATTTGATGAGTCATCAGATAGTTATCGTGCAGAATCGCTTTAAAAACTCAAAAATAGATAAAATCGGATTGAAATCGTTCTAACTCCGTAAAATCTGTAAACTCGTGAGTTTAATATTGATTTTACGAGTTCATGTGAAATCTAAATACTGCGTGCTTTAGCCCCCGAAACAAACCCTATCTTTTCATTGTTTGTGCAGCTGCAACCCATCATTTTAACACCTCAGTACCTCATATTTTGCTTGCAAGTTGTGTTGTCGGTGTGTCCTAATTTCTTCCCCTCTTTCTTCCCAATCCTTTATCGAAAATCACAATTGAAAATACACACACACTAATTACTTTGTGAAGCCCAGGTGCTAAGGAAAATTCTTGAAGAAGATTTTCTTCTTCTTCTTGCATACCCGAGGGTACTTTGCTAAAGGTTTTTTCTTTTGATTTCTTCTTTACTACATGAGCTGGGAAATTATTAATTATTTTGCTTGTTCCAGATTTATATATATTATATGGGCATATATAGAGTGAAATTAGTAGAAAGTTGGGAATGTTTATAACATTGAAATTTGAAAGTAGAGTTGTTCTTAGTACTTAGCACAAGTGTATGTATATATATATATATATATATATATATTTAACTTGATCTTTGGTGATATGGGTTTTAACAGTTATATAATTGGCCGAAAGTTACATGGATTGAAGGAAAAGGAAATTCAAGAACTGTGTAAAGGGCTTGAATTGAATGAAAAGAAATTTGAGGAAAGGTGCAAAGAATTTAAAAGTTGAGGGGCAGTGTGAAGTGCTCAAATTGAAGAAGTATCAATTTGAAGAATTTGTCAAGGAAGCTGAATTGGAAAGGGAAAAGATTATGGAGCAATATAGGGAGCTTGAATCGAAGAAGGAATTTGAGAAATGGTATAGGGAAATTGGTTTGAACGATAAAAAATTTGTTGATGCACTTGTGAAGATTGAGCCAACTGATAACCATATGGTTCAAAATGCTATAGATCCTAGTGATGCTAATCTTTGTTCTTATGTGGTTATGAATGGTAAGGCCTTGTAACTATTTTTAAACGAGTATTGCAAGGATCATGGTACAAGGAGTGCATTGCTCTTCAAGTTTTGTCAGACCCTGTGGTGCTTGTTTTGAATGCAATTGAAAGATTTTGCCCTCCGCATTTGAAGAAGGGAGATTTGGAGTTTGAAGCTAGTGTTGTTATAAGGAGTTGCATTCTCTTGTTAGAGCAATTGATGAAAATATCACCAGAAATTAGGCTTCGTCAAAAAAAGAAGCAATGGAAATTGCCTCTGATTGGAGTAAAAAAAATTGAGAGTTAACCCTGCGCATTCTTTAGAAGTTTTAGGATTTCTGCAGCTACTAGCTTCTTATGGACTGGCCTCTGATTTTAATTTTGACTAGCTTTTGAAGTATTTGGAGATTATTTCACAGCATAGCCAAGCTCATAAACTATCTGTATCCTTAGTGAAGGCAATGAGACTAGTTTTAGTTTACATGACACATTAGCAAATTGTTTGTTTTAGGTTTGTTAATTTTAGTTAATGAAAATCTATGGACATGGATAATTGTATTGTATTTTTAAATTATTCAAACTATGAATGAATTTTTACTTGAACTGTGTATTTTAAGGTACTTGAACCATGTATGAAAAAAAAATTACTTGCGATTTTACAATCCAAGTTTACATTGCATTTTCCGTGTTGTGTCAAAAATGCGCTTTGACAACCTTGGTTAGGGTGGTTTCTTGTATATGAGCTTAGTCCATGATATTAGGAACTTTGTGTAGTGATTTTATAACAATGGAAAGCAAAAGAATGGTTGCTATATTTAAGGGATGCTTGTTGTCAAGACTGAGGAAAACCTCATGATCTTCTAACCTTTCCGTGTTTTGACCTGTTTGCAGGAGTTGCTCATTAGAGAATTCTCTTTTCACAAATTGAATGCTAATTTGCTCTGGCCAGGGACATTTGCATTTGCAGAATGGTTAGTTCAGAACAGGTCATTGGTTGAAGGGCGGCATTGCATTGAATTGGGCAGGTATCATTCTTGCTCCTTATCTCCGATTGTATTAGATTTTCAGTAGTATTGCTGAACCTTCTTCTACCAAAGGCTAATTGAGGTGATAATTCATGGTTAAAATCCTATTATTTACCTTCTTTTCCCATTTCATGTTTGGCCTTACTTCAAGTTGATTGGTTTACTGTGCATCAATGTCAATCTATTTTAAAAAACTCGTATAAAATGGTGGGATCATAACTGTGAGGTATTCTACTGTCTAATAAAGTTAAAAACATATATATATATATTTGTGCTTAACGTCTGTGGTCAAGTCTTGTATGTGTGCCCCTTGAGTTCCCTGCACTTTCCTACATATTTTTTAGCCATTAATTTGGAGATTTGAGCCTTGAAGCAATGGGCCAAGGTATAAACCTCCTTATTATGATTATTAACTGCAGTTTCGTTTTCTTCAAGCTGCATCACAATGGGCCTTAAATTTTGTCGTACCTAGTAATTTACCAGCTGCTCCACCTGTTTTTTACTTTGAAACCATGATTCTTCTCTTGCTGATATGGACACTTCTATTCGTGCAGTGGCACTGGAGCTTTGGCCATTTTTCTTCGTAAATCATTCCATCTTGACATCACAACATCAGACTATAATGATCAGGAAATTGAAGAAAACATAGCTCACAATTGCAGAGTGAATGGAGTCACACCAGTCCTTCCTCACATTAGGCGTGAGTTGCCTCATCCTCTAACTAACAAAGAAAGATATTACCTGTAATCATTCAGTAGACTCTAGTAAGCATATGGTTCTTCAGGGTTCCTAACTTTCTTGTGCGTCTGGGAAACTAAATGTTCATTGTGAATCAACTTGATAGATAAGGTGGCTATCATAATCTCTTCCGCATGATCCTATGCAGGCTATCAGGTGGGTGTGATCATCCACATGGTGACCTTCTTTCTTTGTGATGATTATGAGAGGCATGGTAGTAATCATCATGACTGGAATTTACAACTGGTTTCTTTTATAGATATAGAACTTTTAATTGTCTTGTTGGTTCATAGCATTCTTTTAATTGTTTATCATTTATTGTATTTTTCATTTTATATGATTTTTCTGGGACTGGATTATGTTCAACAAGAATGTTTCTGTTTATCTAGATTCTTGGGGGGACACCTTTCCAGCTGCTGATCCTGACTGGGATCTTGTTATAGCTAGTGATATTTTACTGTGTAAGTTTCTAATTTATCACCTGCAAATTTAATAACGCCCTTTACAGAAATGAGAAGTTACTTGATTCAATTAATTCTCTGATTGATATTTTCCTTTTGTGATTGAAAAACACCATTCAAGAAAAGCAATGAAATCATGATCCTGTAAAGCATAGGAAGACCCACAAAAACTCGAAAACCAAAAAGAAGATCAAGTTTCTTGTTGATATAAATGCATCACTAATGCCCCCTTGAAAGTTCATTCTTGATGGTGCAATTATCTGATGGTTCGGAATAAAGATTTTTTTTTTTTTTTTCATTCATGGGTAACCAACTTCCTTGGAGATTGTTTCATAGTTGATACTGAACTTTGGACCCTAGATCTGGGAATCATGGATCTTTATTATTCGATGGTTTCTTAACTTTTATGCCCCTTTATTAAGTGCTTTATTATGGATTTAGTAACTCAATTCTTTTGATTTACTTAATTGTTGCAAAGTGAAAAATGGAACCATATTACAAAGTGACTCGAGTAAGCAGAGCAGCTTTTGTGTATTTGTAGAGAACAAGTAATTGAGTATTCTGTCTTGTAACATAACATACCATGTTTGATGGTCAAGAAATTGATATCCTGGTTATATTGAAATTCGTCCATATTTGATTGAAAATTCAGTTTTGATTTCTTGCATCTAGCTCTGATTTACCTTTGGCTTTGGTTCAATAGAGCCAGATCCTTTAACTCCGGCCAACCTCAATCAAGCCATATAAGCCCCCAGCTATTTAGTCCAGGAGGGAATTTCATCTCTCTTTAAGAAATTTCATAAGATTTTTTTGTTCTTCTTTATTCTGTGCAGATGTGAAACAGTATCCAAACTTGATAAAAACTCTTTCCTTTCTCCTCAAATCTTACAAGCTGAAAAATGACAGAGCAGGCTCTATCATGGAAAATGAGCAGAATGGAGGTATTATGCTCGCCATTTCAAGAGGTGAAAGTAGAATGTCAAGTTCAAGAATTTGATGATTGTTTTTGGTCTGATACTGGCAGGAACACATAATATTGGGTTGCCTAGGCCAGCTTTTTTAATGAGTTGGAGACGTAGAATTGGCAAGGAGGACGAATCTCTCTTCTTTGATGGTTGTGAGAGCGCCGGGTTACAAGTGGAGCATCTTGGATCCCGTGTTTACTGTATCACACCCAAAGATCAAGTGTCAGGATACCAAATAGAGTTAACCAGGTGAATCATCCGCCCGATGCCGCAGGTATAACAGCATATTTAAGAGTACGAAACGCAAAAACATTGAAAGCATTTGATATTTAACGGAGCAACCATATGGCGATGGCGAGTTGATTGGTCCAACTTAGAAAAAACAAAAGATGGATATCCAGAAACTAAAGTGAAAAGGCATTGATAATTTGGTTTTACTTTTGCATCAACGCATGTTAATCATGGTGGGTTGCTTAAACTAACAATATTATATCATCATGTAATATGCATAGTAAACAAATTTGTAGGGTGTTCATTTTCTCTGTCATTGCAATATGCAATAATCATCAGTTACCTGCAATGAAAAATGCTAATGGATATCTTTGAATCCTGATGTTGACTAATCTGATCATGCTTTATGTTGTCCAAGAGATTTTTTTGGGTTTATTTGGGGGGGTTGGTCCATTTTATTTGGATGCGTCAGAAACCATTTCAATTTCAAACAAACAAAAATGTTTTAAGAATTGGCAAGCTAATCTCACAGGTTAAACACAAAAGGACAACACAACATCAGAAGAAAACAAACCAGATTAGTTGTTGCAATTCATCCAGTTAAAACAAACCAAACCGAAATGAAGCTTGATTTAGGCAAGCCTAGTAACTCCAACGATAAACAAATTGTTTAACAACTGAAAGTCAAGCAAAATCCTCAACTAATAACAAATAAACCTACATGCTCTCCCAATAACAAAAAAAACCCAATCTGTACAAGTGGGTTCTGCATTTAATGCATTATAATGAGAACCCAAACAATTTGGAAGAAAGGTCTCCCAAAATCATGCGAGATTCTCTAGGTTGATGCCCATGTTTTTGTTCACCTTTTGAGGTGTGTTCTTAGTTGGTTCTTGGTTGAACCTCGTTTCATCTGGGCAGGCTGTCCCAAAATGTTTATACTAATTTTTCAATACCTGTTTTCCCTCCTTTCTAGCAACACTGCCCCCTATCTAATTTTTACTGCCTCCTACGTGATCTTGCTTTCTTCCTTTTTTTTTCTATTTCTTGTATCTTTCTTGCCTTATTTGCTGCAGTGTTTTCAGGTAATGAGTAATGGAATTTTTTTTTTTAAAAAAACACTCTTATAAGGGCAAGAAAGCTAAAAGATTATTTAGATAGTCTGAATCAATATACTAGACAAGATGCTAAAATAATTTAACATGAACTAATCCAAAAGAAAATAGTTGTTCTTCATAAGATATATCTCTTTAAGGATACGTGCTCTAAATCATAAATGAAGAGAGATAAGAAGAAAGTTATTCCATATATTTTGTATATAGGATTTATAATATATGTGATGTTATGTGCAAGATCAAATGTATTTTATACTTTGAGTATAACAAGTAGATACCAATCTAATCTAAGTGAAGGTCACTAAAAGATAGTTAAAAAAAATATTTTTGAAGTACTTGATAAAAATTAAGAATGATTTTTTGGTATATGGATGAGATGAATTAGTAGTTTTTGGTTATTTGAATACTAGTTTTAATCAGATATTGAAAATTGAAAATATAGTCTTCTTATATTTCACTCTAAATAATAATGTTGTGAGTTATTAAAGTTTTTTTTAAAAAACCAAAATAGATTCTACAACTAAAACTGAGTACACATTTGCGTCTGAGGTGTAGTTCCTAGGTACTGTTGATCCAATAGCCCTATACTATGATAATAATGGAGCTGTTGCACAAGCAAATGAATCAAGGTCTCATCAATGATTCAAAAATATACTTAAAAATTCTATTTTATTAGAGAATCATAGAAACAAAAGATGTAAAAATAGAGAGCACCCAGTAAAAAGAATCTTGCAGATCTTCTTTCTAAGCTACTGTCCTAGTAAAAGCATTATCATCAAGCAGAGCGATATGGTATTTGATACATAAATGATTGGCTTTAGTCTTAGTGGGAGATTGCTAGTGTATATGTCTTGTAGTCAATTAGTTGATTACACGTAACATTGATTTTGTTTATGTAAACATATTTAATTTTTAATAAAGACTTTATTTATTTTTAGTATTTATCAAATATTTGATTAATGAATCTAGAGTAAATATAAAGATTTT
>Ga0325404_1001460_pt1 | contig 25048 bp, 10 predicted proteins | sample PopdelMetagenome_18_FD_205664 | JGI IMG/M metagenome (GOLD analysis project Ga0325404, IMG submission 205664) | Populus deltoides microbial communities from Bellville, Georgia, United States - Xylem-Control-R1 | ecosystem: Host-associated > Plants > Phyllosphere > Stem > Wood/Secondary xylem...
AAAATGAATCAATAAATCATAAGTTGTTGTATTATTAAAATAGACATTGAATTAAACATTTGGTAAATAATGAAAAAGACTAAAATATAAAGTATTTTAAAGTGGTAAGATGAATGACGTAACATAAAATTGTTCGCTCATTAGACGAAGACAATGAATTTAAAATAAAATCAAAGTCTGATGAATCCAATCTAATATCATGTAAAAATTTAAAATAAAATATAATATCATTGATAATTTGATAAATTACATATAACTTATATAGATATAGAAAAATATTTAATTTTCCCATTTGATTAGATTATTAAAATAATTTATTGATCGTCCTGAGTTGTTTAATTCATTAATTTTATCCTTTTATTAATTCATTAGGAAATAATTATTTCCTTAACAATACATATTTTGATATTTCACTTGAGTAGAGAATTTAAGAGTATAATGACTGATTGAGTATTGAAATGCTTGCTGGATAAATTGCGGTAATAGGAAACGAGCTGTTAAACCAGCAAAAGTATCAGGACCTTTTCCAGCACTAAATCGTTAAGCAGGAGAAGCGATCGACTCTGTTTCTTCAGAAACTCTATGTAAAAGACGGAACCTGATCGCTTCTCTGATGTTATCAAAACCCTTGCTAGCTTTGCACTGAAGTTGTATGAAAATGCAGCTCGACGCCCCTGTTGTAGTTTCCCAGCAATCTAAAGGTTCCCTTTTTAGAATCTCTTAGTGTTTCTTGACCATGCATGACTATTTCCAGTTAAAGAACTACAGATATTTTTTTTGTCATGTTGAATAAAATATCAAACAGCCTCAATCGTCAACATTTCGGACTATATTATATATGGTCCTGATCTGAGGATTGTGTTCTACTTGTATCATGCAGTTCTATGTGAATTCTGTAGATATTCATGCTGTTGGGAGGCATTTTAATGTGCAAGTAAATCATTGTTTCTGGATGAATTCGTTTGATCTTTTTTTTGGATTGTCAAGCTAACCGAGTCAAGTTCAAAACAAAAAATAGGCAGGTTCTTTCTGTACTCGAGTTCTTTACAAAAAAAAAATTCTACATTCCAAAAGCATGGACAAATCAAAGAAACAAACAATCCGATGCAATTTTCATTCTCGGGTACTTGAGAACTGCCTTTTCCAATAGCAATCCAACTCTACTTACAAGTTACAATTGAATCTGTATTTTCTGTAATGAAGTGATCTCCAGATCAGAATGCTTCTGGTAGAGGCTGGCCTCCCAGGAATGCCTTGAACAGCACAAGCGATCTTTCAGGCTGCGAAAATGGAGCTTCATGGGATGCTCCTCTAATGGTGGCAAAGGATAGGATATTACCATAAACTTGAGTCCACCCACCAACCTGAAGGTAAAAAAACCAATCAAGTTCTGTCCTGTTAAAAAAATTCATAAATTGTAATCTTCAAATGTGAGAGTTACCTGCTGCCCCTCGAACCAAACTCTGTAAGGCACGGTGGTGTTTAGTCCCAATTCCTCAGACAGTCTGTGAACTAATATTCGGCTTCCAGTAAGTGGAATGACAGAATCTTGGTCTCCACTGCATTTTAAACACAAATGTCTTGTGACTTTTATGATCAACCTTGATAAAATTCCGTTTTTCCAACTTCACAAGGAGAATATAGCAGACTGACAAGGTAAGAGGTAACTTACCTGTAAACCAAGACTGGGATTCCTGCCTTAATGAGTCTGCCCACAATAGTGATTGTTGGCATCTCCAAATCAAGCAGCTCATAATCAAGAATACTGAGATTGAAACATTGAGAGAAAAATTATCAAATACCGTAAAAAAGTAAATGAGAAATGCTTCTGTTATGTCATTGATTTTTCTGTGGGATAAATTCTAAGACAGGCAGTGTCTTGTTTACTACTCTAACATTAGCACAGCTTAATAAATCTCGTTTTGGTGATAGAGAAATACTTGCTGCAAACAGCCCATCGACGGACTCCAACAAGACGTGCATGGAGAGCCATCTGCACATCTGGCCTGTTGAGATAATTAACTGTTTCATCTTCCACACATACATCTACATTGTCACCAACTTGCTGTTGACCAGAATTAACAAATCAACTGTTAGTGACTCGCTGCACCAATAAAAAGCCAAACTCAAACAATTTTTGCAGTTGACAAATAATGGAATGTGCTTACCTGGGGAGTAAGGACTTTTGACTGTGAGAGAACTGACGATATACAGACATCAAGGGTAACATCATACTTGTCAACAAATCTACTGGTTTCTCTAGTCACTTGACTCATCACCCTTGAGCATAGAGGAGAAACTGAACCTCTGTAGTATTCGCTTACATATCGCGAGTAGTTACAGACTGAAGTGAACATTTTGTATGTTGTGTCTGATATCAATCCATGAGACCAGAAGAACTCAGCCCTCGAATTGAAGTCTGTGGAATACTCTAAAACTGGATTCCCTAGCTGCAATTTATAGGTTAAGATTAATTGAAAATATAAAAGAACAATGGAATTCTCAAAAGGAAAAACAAAAAAAAAAACCTTGTGAATAGTAAAATAGGTTTGGTAAAACAAGTACAATTGAAAAAAAGAATAACTTGACAGAATTACTGGCAGAGAATGGAGGGAGATTTTATTTTATTTTTTGCTTATTAATACTCACAGCAATTCCTTTCAAATTGAACAACTTCTCTTTTTTGTTGAATTGAAGCATGAGTTCTGCCAGCTGGGGCACATAGTGACCTAATTATGAACAGAATTGAAGCATTAAATTAATCCTCATTTATTTATAAACTGTTTTGACAGAGAAGAAAAAAAAGTTTGCTTTGAGCATGAAAACAATACCAGCATAGCTTTCTCCTGTAATGAACAAACTTCTGCTTCTGTATTGTGGGAATTTGACAAACCATCTTTGCAAGAACACCAGATTGTCCCTAGCTATAGATAACAAAAACAAAAACAAAAACTGCTTCAAAATGAGAGGTAAAATGTCTGTAAAGGTGACCTTTTGTCAGCTCAGAATCTAAACGACTAGAAAACAAGCACAGTATGTACTGACGATGCAAATCTGTAAAGTGAAAAGGAAATTATAAGTCCTATGGCATTATGAAATAACAATAATATTCTTTCTTTCGATCGTCTGTCTACAAAGAACTCATATGATTAAAAAAAACTGATAAAAAAAAAAGAGAGAAAAGAAAAGAAAACTCAGAGAAATAAATAAATTGAGAAAACAACAGAAAGAAAAGGTTAAACAAAAGGAAAAGAGGTTGACTTTGAATCCTCGGTACAGAAATTCTGTTTCTTGTGTAATTCTAAATTTTGAATAAACAGTCTTTATTTCCCTTTACTTCAGCAAGATTTCAACGTGAAAATGAGAAAGGAATATCAACATTTTGGATTTGAAAAGCCAATTAAACTTGTTAAACTCTGAAAGAACTTGGTGGAAACATACCAGTGATCTTGTCATCGACACCTTCATATGAAGAGGTGTTGGTGGAGTAAGAGAACCCAACTCCAATTGGTGTCTCCAAATACAACATATTAGCTTCTGCGAAGCAAGTGATCATTTAGCTAAAATTCAGCACTGTGTGGATTGTTTTTTAACGCAAAGAACAAAACCGGGATCACACAGTAATATAAACATGAGCACTTAATTTACCTCTATTCCAGCTATATTGGTTCTTGACCAGTCCCTCCCCACTAGGTCTAAAAGGTCCATTCTCAGAAAATGCCCCAACTCCCAAAGAAGAGCAACCTGGCCCTGCAAACAACAGTGAAACAAAATGAGAATCAAATCCCGACAGAAAAACCTATCTTTTGCGTAGCATTAGTAGGTTGGTATAGGATTAGGACCTCCATTTAGCCAGAGAACAAGAGGCTTAGAAGCACAGTCTATTTCAGCTTCAGCAAAGTAGTAAAAAAGAGCTTTCTGGTTTTTGTCATCAACGGTCACATAACCTGAATACTGCTGGAACCAGACTGGAGGTTGACCAGGTAACTGAGTAATTCTGTCTAACTGGGAAAGACTACACTCTACTCCTATGATAAAGCAAACAAGTAAACCTAGAGGCAATGCCATTATTTCTTTTGACAGATAAGGCATGGCTTCACACTTGATTGGAGAGAACCTGGAGGGAGAGTGTGTAAAAAGATTAGAGAGGGGGGGTGGGGGGTTATCGAGATGTTGCTTAGTGAGGAGGCGTTATATAAAGATCGAGAGGGAGAAGAAAAGCTAGTTCTTTTAATTTAGCACATTAAAAAAAGGGAAAATATTTTTAAAAATAACATATTTTAAGTCTCTAAAATTACAATATAAACTTTCATAAATTACAATTAAAAAAAAAAGGAAAACAAAAAAGCAAGAGGTGTTGCAAACACACTGAAGCTATAATAACAACGCAACAAATATCATGAAAAAAAATTTCAACCACATACCAACATCGAAAAAATCATCAATATAACTGAAAGAAATAACATGAGCTGTCCAAAAACAAGCAAACCAAACCACATGTCACCTTTGAGGGCTCTAATAGATAGTGACACATGTTATTTGTAAGTCATAAATATTATTTGTGATTATTTTTTTAAATATTTTATTTTATTTTATGAACCCTAACGTTAAAATCACTCGAAGAAAAGGAGCCTGTGTTTTTTGTTGGTTTCTTTTTCATTTTTTTATTATAAAATGCACTCGTTAAATTTTGTCCCTATGAGAGGAGAGATTTGGAGCATAAACAGATGTACGTGTGTGTGAGATGTGTGCTGACTTGGATTCTCGGTCGGCAAATGAAGTGCGACGTCAAGTGAAAATGAAAAGACAGAGAATGTGCTTTAAAGGCCTGACTTTGATGACAGAAGTTAAAGCCACCCCACTGTGTTTGTTTTTAGTGTATACTAGAAAGGGGAAGGTGGTATGCGTTCTATATGCATTCCACTGTGGACTGGATTAATATTTTTTTAATATAAAAACAAAATTCAAATAATTATAAGATGTTTAAAGGAGAAAAAAAAATGATGTCTATATTTTCATAGTTCATTAATCTTGGTTAATTTAATAATATAATTAAAAATAATAATAATAACTGATAAAAAAAATAATAAACCCTTATCAATATTATGAAAAGATACCATTTAAGTATTTTTAAAAAATCTAAATGGTTTTATTTCATAAAAAAGTAAAAATTGAATGGAACAGGGTAACCACATAAAGAGGAAATTAAAGAAATTTAAAACTCAATTATCAACAAATTAAACATTAAAGGACGAATTGGAAAAAAAATTAAAAGACAAAAAAATATGACTCGAGTAAACACGTCAAATTTATAGTCTGATTTTGAAATTGGTATAAGCCTGCGCAAAATAAATTGAATAAAATAATGAAGGTTGACTTTCAAGCAAGCTAAATTATAAAAGAATAAACTGAAAAAAAAATCAATTTAAAAAAAAACAAGTAAAGCCGGGTTTACTTATCCATGACCTAGGATAACCTCATAAAAATAAAATAAAAAAATCACGAAACTCATGGCACAATAACCTAATGTCAAAGGATAAAATTTTTAAAAAAATCAATTTAAAAAATGATCTAACATAAAAGACCAAACTAAAACTGGGATAATAATCTTCGAAACTTATGACATGGGTCATGAGACTAAGATTACCCCTTAAAAAAAACACAAAAAATCACGACAAAATTCTTAATCATCCAAAAGTAAACAAAAAAAAAACTAAACCAAATGGCAATCAAAAGAATGAGGATTAAATTGGATAGAAAGATTAGATGAAAAAATAACGAGGGATGAAATTGAAAAATAAAATCAATAAAAGGATTAAAAACAAAAGAATAGCAATCAAAATATTAAGGACCAAATTGGATATAAAAATTAATTAAAATAAAATGTTGAGGAACAAATCAACTTCAAAAGGCTTTAAAAGGAAAATAAATAAAAAAATGAAGACTAAAATTGATGTTAATACAAATTTACAAGATACATTTGTTTTTAACAAGGATTAGTGTGGAATTTAAGGTAAGGAGAGAGAAAAGAGAAAGAGAAAAATAAAAAAAAATCATCGGAACCCAATCTCTATTCTTCAGTGCACACGTGACTAATCACCATGAAAAAGACGGCGTGATGCTTTCAATATCTTCAATGCACACTTGCCTAATCACCATGAAAAAGACAATGTGATGCTTTTAACGTCATCACTAAAAGTAGTGTTTGATCACTGGGAGGTACCGCACATATCTTACTAGGAGCATGAGCACCTCTCATTCGCTGACATGTGTTACGCATGTCTTTTTTAAATTTTAATTATATTTATATTTGTTAAAAAACTAAATTGCTTTTTATTAAAATTGATTATAACTAAAAAAAACCATAACAAAACAACATTCCTCTTGATATATTTTTTTTATTTTGCTTTTAAATCATTTTATTATTCAATCAAGACATGAAAAAGACTAAAAAACCTCAGTACTCCAGTTTAAATCTTTTAACTTGTAATTAGATTATTTTTTTATGTTAAAAATACAAGAAGACCGATTTATCCCCATGAAATTTGATAAAACCAATTATATCATGTGAAAATACCATTTACCCCGGTCTTCCTTGGATCGGCTATTTTTCTTGAAAACAAAAACATTATAAACACTGCAACAATATACAACGCAATTCACAGTAAAAACTGATGTATTTTAGTTTTTTCTTTAATTAAACCAAGAAATGAAATGAGCAAAAAATAAAAACACCCAGTACTAAGACAGCATCTGCCTTGGCACCATACAGTATGCTTCCGCATGAAGGAGCTTGTTTTCTCTCTTTCTTTTTCTTTTTCCTTTTTCTCTCCTCAGATCAGAACCATTTTTTGGTTTCTCAAGAAAATGGATTAAAATTTCAAAAACAGAGATGGACATAATCATTATTCGTGAGTTTCGTTTTCCCAGATAAAATTGCTTTAGTCATTGAGCCTGCAATCTGCATCATATGTAACAAAGTACAATCGCAAATCTTTATTTTATATTTCCCCGATACTTCTGGTGAATCTGAACCTCTTTTGGAGACACAATGAACATAAAAATCCAACGAAAGTTAGACCGCATTAGCAGTCTGCCATATTTGGTACTGCTGGACTAACACTTTGCTTTGCTTGATTGAAGCTATCCTCAGATGCAGTGCTAATAAATATTGCAATGATATTCTTAACTCCATATATTTCCATACAGTAATTAAGAATCTTTTGGGGGTGATTTGCTTTGTTTGACCTGTCTTAAAAGCCTTTCATTTTGTCTGATCACTGTGGAAGTAAAAGAGTCTTTTCTTGGTACTCAATCAACTGAATGCATTCACCATTCCTCTCTCAATATCTCTGGCTCTGGTGTCAATGGGACCTATACACGGGCCATTGAAACACAAAGCACTGCTCCCCCAGTGAGGGAAAGTGGAGGTGCCGTAGATTGCTGGCAGATAGCAGCATCATGACAAACCTCTGTTTCTTTTCTACCCGCTATATTTTTTTATTCCTCATTAGAGTCAATACAGCTATGTCTAGTTATGAATGCGTTCAGGTTTTTCTTTTTGGTAGAAAATGTATGTAGAATGGTAGATGTTGATAATTTGTTTCTCGTACTTTGACCTCCGAATGTGAACAAATGGCAGCCATATGAACAAATTGAATTGAAAATAATTAATTACAACTTAGTCTCTTGAGATTATTGATCCTTGTAATGCTTTCAAAATAATCAAATAGGCTTTTAACCAACACTTATCATCCTCAATTGTTTTTTTCTCTTTTCTAAAAAAAGATTTATTCTTTCTTCTGTATATGGCACATAAATTCTGCCCATTTCCTCTTAAAGGATGTAGGTGACCTTGCTCCTGGTAACTTCTTGTTAGTGGCAGTTGGTAACTTTCTAAAAGGAAAATGAGAGAAATAAAAGGAGAACCGAGAAGTGGTTGTGGCCGGCATGGTTGGGAAATGTGCTGCGGATGCTAATGTAAGCTTTTGTGAGTCTTGTAATATAAGCAAGGTTTCACTTTTATTTGTTTTCTCCATTTTTTTAATTTCCATTGTTCAATGCTCTTTAGATGTTCTTATTTTAAGATCACATGGAGAAAAAGCTAGTTTACTTTCTTAATTAATAATGCAAGCCTCCTTTCCTGTGTTTTTTTCCCCTCATACAGGCAGGTAGTAGTACTGGAACAAGGATCGGCAGTTCAATCTTCGATCATAATTTTGGCTGATACTCCATACCTTTTCCTACTCTTTCTATCAAGACCACTAATGGAAAACACATGCCCTTGCTTTTCGAAGGGACAGTGCAAGAAGTCAAGTCTACAAATTCCTCCAGAAGGCAGTTAAACCTAAAAGTTATAAAGTTTCGGGAGTGAGCCAAAATCAACGTAACTAAAGTTCGTAATATTCCATAATTTTCAGCGTGGTTGTGAGTGAGAAATAATTTATTTTCTTACAGTGAAGAAAGATTTGTTCTCCTAAAAGTTTGAGAAGTCTAAAATTTGTACTTTCAATCAAATCTCGGAGTACTTTCTTAAATTTGCGGTAGTTGTTGAGGCTAAAAACTCTTCAAAATTAAATCCGGCCGGCGAGGGTAATGCAAATAATAAGGTTTGCTTCTACTGTAATAATATATTTCGATCCACGCCGTGCTAAAGGCAAAAGTCAACTAACTAGTGTGAACTATAAACAGTAGGTTAGAACTTTAATAATAAATAAATTGAAAAGAGAGAGGAAAAAACAACTATGTGGAATTCGAATGTCTCTTTCTATCTGAGGTGATGATGAGGTCAAGAGGGGGATGATTTACACTTGAGCATGTTGGAGAAAACGCTTTCATCCATGCTACGCATGCTTTTATATATGTGACAATCTTTCGCCATGGCCGGAAGCAACCATTCATGCAGACAAAAGGCAAAACCCTTGAAAGAAAAAGTATAACACGCAGTACACAGACCTCATTCGTCTCTTGGAATTAAACTCTGAACTAACTCCCATACAAACTCTCACAATGTTAATGTGAATTTAGAACATTATCTCTTATAATCATTTCGCTCTAATAATTACGAGGAAAAACATGTTCCTTCCTTCTTTCTAGGTGATTTGCTTCACATCAAAACATTTAGTCGGTATAGTCTAGCCAATGGAGAAAGATTTTAATGGGAACAGAAGGGATAAGTTTTCTAAAGCCATATTGTTGGGGCCATGTCACCAAGTGGAAAGAAAAAAAATGGTAGATAAGTGGTGACTAGGTCAAAATCACCTTTCAGAATTTTTAGTGTCTCTCCCTTCTTTCCCCATGCTCAACTTTTATCCAAAAGAGCTTGTTTTTCTCTGCCTGGTGTGTCCACCAAGAAGGTAATGCTACTATTATATTTAAGTGCACATGACCATCTGTGGCACAAATTGAAACATCAATTTGCCTATGCGCTTTTTAGAACAAGGTAGGGTATGGTGTGAACATATTTTATATTTTAGCTATAGGGGCAGAGCACAGGACCTGCAGCGCGTGCTAAGTGCCATAGGAGTGCAAGGGAGACATACATAGAGAAATATAGATACTGAAAGATCAAGAAAAGGACTATTATCCAATTCCAAACGATTCCAAGCCTTCCAAACTGCCATTTTACAACGTTACACACGAGAAGAGACAAATCCCAGCCGTTGTGGCTGTACCAAAGTGGCTGTCTTATTTGCATTTACAGCTCCGAGGCATGTAAAGCGGCTCCACTTAAAAATTGCTTTTTGGGTTTTAATCCGTGTTTATATTTTATTTCATATTTAGGCTAGAATAAAGAGAAATCCCAACTGGGCTTTCGGAGAAGCGAAAAAAAGAGGAGAGAAAAAAAAGAAGGCTTAGGAAGAAGAAATGAGAGAAGGGGTGGGGAGAAAGGGAAAGGGAATAGGGCCCAATCGGGCCAAAAAAGGACAAATGACCCAACTGAGTCTAGCAACAAAGCTCAATTGAGCATAAGACAAGAGGAAAGAGAAGAAGGCGGGGAAAACAAGGAAATGAAGGAAAGAAAAAGAAGGGAAAGAAAAATCGAAGCTATACCTGGATGTTTTAAATGACGCGCCATATGTGGGGATTACCCTCCTCGAGACAAACCAATGACACCAAGAAAAACATCTAAGGAGCGATACAGCAAGGCTTATATGCCTACGAAACAAGGTCAGACTAAACATGTGTCATACTTAATTTCTACCATTTCTTCATTTCGATCCCTAATTCCACAATAACTTTTCAATTGAATCCATATTTTAGCCCCAATTGAGCCCAATAAGAAGAGGAGAAGAAAAGAAATGAAATGAAAGAGAGAGAGAAAAAAACCCAACCAAATCTCAAAGGGAAAATGTGGGCACTCTAGCAAGGTCATGAACCCTTCTCGTGTCAAGCAAATCTCATATTAAACATTTCCCAATGTATTGCCACCGTCTTAGATTTTCTTTATATTTGTTTGATGACTTATCAATATAACCACACATCTAAATCTTTGTTTTACGACTTACAAGTTCGACATCTACTTGAACTCTCTAAAGCATCACTATGATACCTCCTGATAAAACTATGCCTCATATATTAATAAGATAGGTGTCTATACAAATAACTCATTCTATGAAGCTAATTGTGCATTCCTTATCAATAAATCAAATATTCTTCTTGATTACTTCTATATGTAGGTCTGTGACCCTATAATTTACATCGAAAATACAGGTGATGTGAGATATATAAATACCAAAAACCACATTAGATATGAGAAAATATAACAATACAACAAATACACACATATAAACATTCTCTTACATTTTTGTTCTCCTTCAAAATATTATTTTCCTCTTGGACATTGCTAATTTAAGCATCAAATGATCATTTATTTCACATAGACTGCAATTTATCAGCCCAAGCCCAACAAAAACTTTTTTTTCAGGCTCATTAAATAGACATGGAAAAGCCCATATTTAGTATAAGTTTTTTTTTTTTTTTACTCAAATCGTCAATATTAATATACAAACATTCATAGTTGAAACATCTGGAGCTCTGGCCGTTGAAATTGATCTTCTTCTTTTTTCCTCTTCCCTGTTCTTATCTAAATCAACAGGTTTAAACCTATTATATAACTAGCTAGGTAGGAGCAGAGCCATAAATCGATTAAACTCTGGAGCGGATTCTGAAAAGGTTTGAGTCCAAACATGATTTACTTAAATCAATATCTAAATTTGGCTCAAAATATATCCTGAAATTTTAAAATTGAGATCAAATTATAGTAAAAATAAGAAATCCAATTTTTCATTATATGAAATCAGGAATAATGACGGGATGTTCCATTTGAAAATTAAATGTAATTAAAGAATCCGTTCAAAGATAAGAATCTAAAAGAGAGTTAAAGAAATTATTAAATTTTGGCAAGCTTTGTTCTCATTGTTTGTATTTTAAACATAATCTGAAGAAGGCTTTTAGCAATGTTTATATTATATATAAATAGAACATTGCATATGTGTATATAAGTAAAATTGGGTTTGAATAAAAAAAATAAATAAATAAAAAAGAAGTTGAAATACTAGATTAAAAAATAAAAACTGAATACGTTATTGTAATAAAAAAAAAATATAACTTCTTATTAATTTGTAAGGTGTCCATTAACCAACACAACCGAACAACACAGTATAAAACAACAACGGTACCAAACTACTCTTAAATTAGAGAGAGGACAAGATCATTGCCGGGCTATAATGGGGTCGTATTAAAAAAAAATTAATGAAAAAAAAATATTTAGACGCTTTAATGTGTTTTTAGTAAATTTTTTTTTTGTGTTATTATCCTGAAGTGATCTAATTGACTTGGTGGATCAAAAATTAATCTAAATAACATGTAAAAAATATTATTCGACTAAAAACAACTTCAAGACGGATTTTTCAAAAACAATATAGAGACGTCAACATTTTAAATGGATTTGTGTCAACTCGAGTTAACTTGTCAAATTCATTACTCGAATCATGAAACCGTAATAACCTCATAAAAAACAAATCGAAACAAATTATGAGGCTCAATTCCAAATCAAGCTCTTGTTTATGGGCGAAATTGAAAAAAAAAATGAAAAAAATATTCCAAGTCAACCTGAATTAACTTGCTAAACTCGTGACATGTGTTATAAGACTGAGATAATATTATAATAAACAAATCAAAACAAATCATGAAATCTAATTTCCAATCAACTTAACGTTGAAGTATTAATTCTAGTCCTCAAAGTCTTGATTATATTTAATTGAAAAAAACTAATTTTGATTTTGTCAAATTGAACATCAATTTAATAACCTCTTTCAATCTTGTGAGAAACCTGTCGAAGTCAATCAAAACAAATCGTCAATTTAAAACCTAAATAAACTAAATTTGAAAGGATGGTATTAAAAAAAAAATCAATAACAAAAAAAAAGGATTAAAATAATAAAAAAAAGAGATATATTTACAAAAACCATATTCATAGTCTACTGAATTTCACTCTCTCCATACTTTTATAAATTACACTTTACATCATAAATCAAATAAAAAATTCAAACAGAATGCAATGTTGAGGATGTAAATTATTATCGAACATGTAAACTACATTATAGAAAATGTAATTTATATAAGTAGAAGAAAAAAATGAAATTTAGATTAAACTAAAGAAAAGTTTTTGTAATTATTTAAAAAAAAACACTAATTCAATCTACAATGTTTGGGTACGAAGAAAAAATGTTTTCTCCATAACTTTTAGTTTTTTTATTAAAATGCTTGGAATTGTGACAAAAATTATTTTTTTAAGTATTTTTTATTTAAAAATATATTAAAATAATACTTTTTTATTTTTTAAATTTTATTTTTAATATTAGTATATCAAAATAATTTAAAACCATTAAAAAATATTTAAAAATTAAAAATTTTCAAAAATATAATTAAACACAGAAACAAACGATATTTCGAGTAAAACCCACCTCTCAACTTCACATTGTAGTTCTAGTCTCTACAACTCAAGAGTCACGACAATTTTATCACATAGTAATGCCCGTACATCAGTGATTCATCACCTAGGCGTCGGATCAGTTTTGCGTTTTAGCTTGATTGAGAATGTTATTAATTTTTAAAGAATTTTTTATTTGAAAATATATTAAAATAATTTTTTTTAAAAAAAATTTATTTTTAAAATTAACATATTAAAATAATATAAAAATATCAAAAAAATTTAATTTAAAAAGATTTAATTTTTTTAAAAATACTTTTAAAACACAAAGACATAACCACTTCTTAATTCTAGCATTAAATTTTGACAGGAAGATAACTAGTCTTTTATTTTTTTCAATTTTCCCTGTTAAGATGACAAAACAAATAACCCCTCAAACTTTGAACTATAAACGGGTCTCTTTTGACATAAACAGCACCTTAATCGCCCGTTAAAAACCCTATGCCTATTTGAAATTATAATTATATTTTTTAAAATATTTTTCACTCTAAAATATATTAAAATAATATTTTTTAATTTTTTAAAAATTACTTTTAAAATCAACATATCAAAACAATCCAAAATATAAAAAAAAATTAATTTTTTTTAAAAACCCACATTTCTAAACACATAATTAAACAGCGTAGCTTCACCCTTGTTTATCTCCTCCTGCTCAAATTTCCTTGGAAATTACAACTTTTGTCTCTTAAATGGTCGGCTTTTGCGCCAGAATCCAGCAAAACTTTTCGAGATCCACAGCAGACAAGCATTCGTCCAAGCATTGCTAACTTAGCTATTACTCTTGTTCTTAGAAAATGAGAAATCAAAACCAACTTAGCTATTTCCTTCCATTGCAAGCTTGCTACAATTTGATCTAGACTGTATTTAACTTCATGTAATTAACATAACTATATGTAGATGCATGTGTATATATAACATGTATCTAAAGAGATGAGCCTACTTTATATATCATATGACTGGTGCGGACCAGTGCCAAGCAACATAGGTAAATTCTCCAACAAATAGAAGAAGAATTCAGTAAAATGAATCAAGAAGAAACTTGATAGCGTGAGATTTCCTGGAACAACCATCGTCAACCAGAGCCCCCAAGTTGCCCATAAGATTTGTGTTAAGAGTCCTGATCGATTTCTTTGCGAGATGCTTCCCACAATCGATGCTCTATTCCCAACTTCCTGAGCTCCGTCAGGCCTTGCTCAACTGAGATGAATACTCAAGATATGTGATCATTCATGAGATCAAGGTACCAACGCAATGATATGGACAATTGAAAGGATTTGGCAGTGGGTATTTTTACAATGGCTTCTAGCGAGTAGTGACTCCAGTAACAGTGTCAAAGTTATACAATCTTCTCTCTATGGTTTTTATAGAACTGTGTATCAACTACATGTGAGCAACAAATTATCAAGGACGAGGGAAGCTTACCATCAACAGCATCATGTGAACTTGGTGAGTGCACACTGCGGCTAATCCAAAATTGAAATCGTTCTTTTGCAGTGTCCTCCTCTATACCATGGGCTTTGGCTCTTCTCCAAAAATATGTAAGCCACGCCTACACAAGTTAAATATGTTTCAACTTAATCAAAATCAGCACAACATAAAGATTACAGAGCAGAAACTATTAATTTTTTAACCTGTCAATGACTAGATATTATGGGCTATTCACAGGTAGTATTTTTCACAGGAAAGGAAAACGGTACAAATATGAAAGAATAAGGAAATTCCCTTGCTTAATTATTAAGATTTCAATAAGGCACACGGATACCATTCAATTCTCTCTACAAGTCTGAAAGTGATCAGTTCACTTGAAGAATGTTGATCATCAATTGAGATTTTCAAACACATACCAAAGTCTATAATAGAACACTGTTTATACAAAATAGGCCAGTGACAACAGCAATCCACCAAAATGCTTAATCGCACATCCAGAAACGAAAAACATTTGCAGAAAAATTGGAAACTTGCATATTTCACCATGCAGGTTCATCCACCAAATAAAGATTATACAATTCTAGAAAATAAATTAGATACAGCAGTGGTTAAATAATAAATTAAGCCAGACCTCCTTGAAAAGAACATCTTCAGACTCCTCCGGACTCAATTCTGCAAAGAAAAAAGATGGATTTTAATTATATACAACTGTGATCTCAACAGCATATGATAGGCAATGCTCATCAACTTTAAGTGAGAATGATAGCAGTGGTCCTAATTATTTCAGCCAAGTAAATTATATGGCAAATGTATAAAGTGGCCCAAATATTATCCACAAAACTAATCATCGTGGAGAGTGCCCCAAAACAAAATACTATTCCTTACAATAGTATAATTACTATTTTACATCTTAATCATTTTATCTTTTGCCTTTGCTTCGGGGGTAAGGTGATCCTTTCACCATAACATAAAATGTCTTTTGAGGATTGTGCGAGATTATTTTGGTAAGTATGTTTTTTTAATGCAACGTAAAATTACTAATGTAACCCTTAAATAAAATAATTCAATGCCTTCTACATAGACACTTTTACATTTTCATATTTGATAGAACAATATAATTATTACTTTACCCTTATCATTCAAATTTTTTAGCCTTGGTTTTAGGGATCTGGTTGTAATTTCATCATAGTTTGTTTGTTATTATTGTTTAGTCCTAAGAGCATTTTCAGTTTTGAAAAAATAAAAAAAACAAAAATGTTGTTGAAGTGTGCCTAACACGTGTCTACCACTCCGCCGCCTTTTGGCGGCATGTGCGACTAGCTCTGGTGGTTGTAACTGTGATTCCGCCGCATCATTTCATTCATCTCAGCATCCTCTTCCTCTCTAGATGGCGCGAGTATAGTGGTTTGACCCGAAATTGCTTTTCTTTTCTTTCTTTTCATTCTCTTTCTTCCTCAAATTGCGTGTTGGCTATGCAAAAAATCATACCAACCCTTCAATTTATTTTTTCTTGTGATTCAATCCCCCTTCTTGTATTTGCAATTGTTTTATTTACATTGATTATTTCTTATTTGATTTTATTTTCGATTTTATCCTTGATCATTTAATTTTTTTGGATTTGTTTTCAATTTGATTCTCAATCTTTTAATTGCTATTTGTTTTGTTTTGAATCATTTTCTTGATTGATTTGTTTTTTATTCCACCCCTAGGAATTTATTTTCATTTAATTTTTATGTCAAATTTGGTCCTAATTCTTTTAAATGCTATTTTTTTAATCATTTTCTTAATGGATTTGTTTTTTACAATTTCTTCCCTAAACATTTAATTTCAATATTTGTTTGATTAAGAACTTCTTTGTTTTTTCGAGTTTGCCTTTAATGGGGTCACCTTGATCTCATGATCCGGGTAATAGATCTAAAGGATTAGCTCGAGTCGATTTCTGTCTTTTCTTAAAGCATTTTTTTCAAATATTTTTTTTGGTGGTATTTTTTTTGCTTTCCTATTTATAGGGTCATCCCAATTTCATGTCTTAGGCATGTGTTTGATTTGTTGATCCGGGCTGGCTGATGGGTTCACTCAAGGCTTTTTTTGTTTTGCTTTGACAAGTTTTTAAAATTTATATTTTTAAATTGGCTTATAATAAACTTCTTGATAGGACTCAGATTCAGGGTTTCATAGGTTGCGAGCTTTTTGAGATTTGACTATATTTAAAATGTTTGTCCGGGTTTGCTTCACTTTTACAGATGTTCTTAAATTTCACCCCTTTGATTTTTTGAATCTTTAAAATTTGATCCTTATTCTTTTAATTGATATTTATTTTATTTGGGATTATTTTTTATATTTTTCATTAAATTGAATCCTCCTTGTTTTTTTTAATCAAATTTTATCCTCATTCTTTTTGTTATTTTTGTAGGTTTTTTTATTAATATTTTTCTACCAATCTCATCCTTCAAAATTAAATTGGTTGAGAATTATGCTTCTTGATTGAATCTGGGTAAAATATTTCAGGAGATACAACTTTTAGATATTAGATCAGGTTTAAGAAATTTGCCCTGTTTTTTTTCCTTTTTTTTCTAAATTGATGTTATCTTATTTTTTATCATTTTTTGAACTTTTATTTTGTTGTTTTTTGGTTTGATTCTATTAGGTTAGCCCTTAATAAAAAAAAAATTTATTTCACCCCTACTATTTTTTAATCTATAAATAATCTATCATATTACAAATGATTTTCAATTTCACCCCCTATGATTTTTTAATCTTTTAAATTTGATCCTAATTCTTTTAATTGCAATTTTTTTTTTGTTTGCGGTAATTTGTTTTTTAGATTTCATACCCATTGAGTTTTTTCGTGTCAGATTTTAGCCCCATTTTTTTTGCTATTCCTTTTCTTATACAAGTTTTTTTTATTAATAGTTTTTTCAACAATTCCATCCTTCAAAAATAAATTGGATGACATTTAAACTTCTTGATTGAACTCAGGTTCATGATTTAACAAGTTACTAGTTTTTTAGATTAGACTAGGTAGGTTTATTTGGTTTTCCCCACCTTTTTTTAAGTTGATGTTTTCTTTTTTCTTTGAAGTTTGACCCTTTTTTTTTGTTTTCCTTCAGTTAGGTTAGCATTGAATTGTTTTATAATCCGAATAAGTTTAGGTGTGGTTCTTTTTTTTGTCGTTGTTTTTTTTATCAGTTTATTTATTGTTATTTTCCGTAAATATTTAAATTGTCAATTTAACTAATGACCTATGACTTGATTTTTTTTAATCTATCACTTTTTTTACATTATAAAAAAATTTGTTCGGCCATATATAGTGACTCACCAAATGCTTCCGTATACTTTGGATCACCAGGCGATTTGACATCTGAAAGCAACAGAAAAGTCATGTCAGCAAAAGATACAATAGCATAAACAATGATATGAGAAAGAATAGAATCTAACAATCACTGCCAGCAGCAGCAGCATGTCAACAAGCCAGATCATACCTGAGATGGAGAGTCGAAGAGAGTTTGCTCGCCGCTGTTGGGCCAGTGCAAGCACAATGGCATCCTCAACCTTGAAAGGAGTGCAATATATAATATCAGAACACAGTCATACTTTGTAAACCAGAAACTCTAAATCATGCAAAGATAACAGTTAAATATAGAGACAAGGGGGCAGAAAGAAAAACAAAGCTTATTTCGCATTGCATTGAAACTCAAAATTAAACACAAGATGGAACCATATGGTTTAAAGACAAGTGATGAATGACACAAAACCTTCAAGGAAGCAAGCTCCTTCAAACCCATTTCAACTGAGAGCATACTCTCGATATTTCCTTCACCAGTTAGATCGCTCAAGTCTTGTGCAAGGGTACTTCTCTTCTCACTGTCCTCATCACCTACTCAAAGTTACCAGTATTAGATCCTGAAAAAAGAGTGATACAAACAATAGAGCAGTTCAAACCAACACACTGGACAGGTTAAAAAACTGTAACCACAAATATAACCAGTTATAAGGCAATAGTAAATTCAAAAGCCAAGTAGCAAGTGCTAGCCTTTTTCCCAACATTCCTCCTTAGCCTTTTGTCCAGCGGAAACAACCACCTCAAATGGAAGAGGTGCTAAGGATGACCAGTATTCATGCTTTGACACAGCAACATCCGCACAGATACCTATAAATATGAGAAGAATTGCGTGTATTAGTTAGATGTGATCGACAAACTGCACATTGTCAATCTCAAAAGGATCTCGCAATGACATCATGCACATAGTTTTTCCAAAGTATATTAAAATAAGTCATATTACATCAGAAAACTGTGAGGAGAAAGTTCATTAGCCTACAGATACTTGCCTCATAATTCACGCAGGAAAGAAAAAGGAAATTTAGAAACTAAGACATTTCCAGTGCTACATCAAAAAAAGAAAACATTGACCAGTAGATTACCATATTTTGCAGCTAAGCCCCAGTATCGAGCAAGCCAACACCTCTTAAGAACAACCTCTTCCTGAAATGCAGATACACAATTAATAGTTTCTAAGCAATTATTAAGGAGCCACTTGAATCTATTATACTACGAACCATTTCTTTCTGAGTCAATATCATTCTTTGTGTCATTGAACGAAGGGCCTTCACTTCAGATTCAGCTCCCTGCAGCTGTCGCATAACTGCTGCTGCCTCATCTTTTGCATTCTGAATTAAGCAAGAAATATAAGATAGGTTAGGAAGCTAGAAACACCAGGAAAATATTGTGGAAGGCTTTAGAAGACCACTTGATGGCATACTTACCTCTACTTCAGACCGAATAGATGCAATTTCCTTGTCCACCATATTATTTTGTTTTGCATCCTTTAGTGCTGCCTAAAGAACAAAACAACATTTAGAGAAAACGAGTATGATCCTTGGGTTATTTTTTACATTGTTGAAGCTAATTACAGCAAGAAAACCATCATGATCCTCAAACAAAAAGGACACAAAAGCCCTCCCTACTACAATTCAAATATAATAATGAACAGTCTAAACGTAGGAGTTACAGTCATTTGATGGCCTAAATAAGTGTCTTAGTTTGTCCAACTCAGTAAGGTAAATGAGACACAATGATCTAAATTGAAAAGCCTGGCATAAGAACCCATCCCCATTACCTCTCTCTGCCGCAAAGCAGCTTCCTTTCTGCAGATGGCAGCAGATGATGTCATTGCATGAATGTTCACAAAGATAAAGAACCACCTAAGTTGTTAGAACAACTGACCTGCTAAGCAATTTAGCTTCTAAAGATACTCCTTCTCCAAAAGCAGCAACCTGTGAACCCAGAACAAGCAGCAAAGTGTACATGTTAATGACACTGGACGTGGGGGGATGAAAAGGGGTACCTGTGAGGCTTTCAAATTCAAAGCAGCACCTGAAAAATCCAAATGTTGAATGAAGAGCAAGGTTTAGGAAGAAGAATACTGTTCTGTATGAATGAGGAGAGCTACTTCAAGGGTGGGTTCTATATGGGTAAAAAAAGGGTAATCTTTATTGGTGGTGGGTTATTTAAACTTGTTTGAAAAGGAAGTGATGAATTGGTTGCAAAGGGAATTAAAGTTGCCTTCTATTTTTTTTTTCCTTGCTTCCTCAAGCTTAGAGTTATAGCTCATTTTTTCTCTGTAATGACAAGCTCCCATAATCAACATCAACGCATTGTTTATCAACATTTTTACCAGGAATTAAATTTAAAACCTTCCATGTGTGCCCTTAATGCACATGTTTGGAAAAGTCTTGTAGTTATTAACGAAACAGTATATTTCCATCTTTAAAACTTGTAACAAATGCACCCTAAATTGGTTAATTAAACACTCTTAAGCTTTATGGAAAGTCAAACAAAAAAGAAGCCAATGTGCTGAGGCTCTAAAACATAGCCTAACAATATGGAAACAAAGTAGCACCTGTTTCTCAAGCTCCTTGACTCTGGCCTCTGCTTCCTCGCATCTCTCTTCCTCAAGCCGGAGCTGTACAATAAACACAGGTTTCATTGTACCATATGATGCTACATATACTTGTTTGGAAAAGGGAAAAAAATAAAAATAATTGTACCTTCTCAAAGATGTTTTCATTCTCTTCTTGTAGCATATCAAGCTGCCAAAAGAATTAATCTCATCATGGGGTCTTCATTATCGTAAAAAAAAAAATAAAATCCATATAATGTCTTTAAGAGAATACTTATTGATTGTTGTACATAAAGAAGAAAAATGCAAATGGCAACAATCTGGTTAAATCAACATACTTCATCACGGAGTGCAGAAGCTTCACGTTGATCTCCTGTATCTTTTGAGTTAAAATGTACAGCATCTGACAAGAATCTGCAATTATGACAATTCACATCTCCAAATTGTCATATCATAAACCATGCATCCTTAATTGAACAGTCAAAGATCAGTTTATCTAAACAATGGTCTTGATAGGGGATGCATGTTGCAGTACTAAGGAGACATTACTCGAGCTAGATGGAACTTGGTCGTAAAAATTAATGTGTCATTTTGTTTGCTATCCCTCTTCAAAGTTTGGCCTAGCTAGGCAAATTTCTTAGCTACACCTCAAGGGCAAGGTATTCCTTTACCGGGTTATGCAAGGCAAACCATGTCACATCAATCACATGCTGCTTGACTAGACTGCATTAAGAAAAGACCTTCAACCTTCTACCTTAAGCCAAAAAACATGTTACATTAACTTTCATGCCATCGCATTCTAATAAGTGAAAAAAAATGACCAGTATCACAAAGTTGATATAGATACTAGGAAATCCATATTTCTTTTTTTTTTCCAATAAAATAAGATAAAAAGAAATGAATTCCAATAGAATTGAACATTCACAGTTACAGCAGACTACATGTGAATGTTCTATTTCTCTAATGCAGGTTATTCATTCTACCTTTTACCATCTCTATGTCCATTTCTCGGAGGATCCATTGGCGGTAAAGAAACCGCAGTCCTCAATGATCCTTTGCTCTGTGGCACTGGTGGTGGTGGTGCTGCTGCCGTTCTAAGAGACATTGCTGGCCTTCCAGCTGATGTTGATCCACCCGATGCAGGCTCTTCAAAATTCCTAGCTAACTAAACGCAGACCCCCCCCCCAAAAAAAAAAAAAAAAAAATTCCAATTAGCATATTCTATTGCCATACAATCCAGTTAATTTTTACACATCATGCATTCTTGTATTAGAAATTATCACAATTTAAAAAAAAATAAAAGAAATAAATAAAGTCTCAGTTTAATTTCCTAGTTAAAGGACTCTAATTATAGAAAGATGAAGTTAATATAAATCTAACATCCACGATTCGCGTCTTAACTCCCGCCGTTAAATGCTACATTTACTACTTAACAGTAAGCAATAAAATCACTCCTTCAATCATTTAAAACCAACCAATCATTTTCTTAATTTATTTCAATCAAATTGAAGCACATTTTCATTCCAGTGAAAAATCTCACCCAAAAAACAGTTAAGAAAAGAAGTTACCGCAGGTGAAGGAGATCTATTGATCCTTGAAGACGCAGCAGTGGACGAAGCTTTACTAGTAGTGGTAACATTTGTATTGTTACTATTAACATTCCTCGAAAAAGACAGAGGCGGAGGCGCACTGTAACGAAACCCTAGATCATCGCCGTCATTTTCGTCGTCGCCGTCGTCATCAGCAGTTTGAGAGGCCATGACCTGCGCCAGCCGCTGAGCCGCCGCTTTAGCCGCCACATTCTGGTTTCGCTTGATGGTGGATAATCCAGAGGCGGAAGAGGATCGCGCATGGTGACCGTGACGCGCATTTTGCACCGTAGCCGCTGTCGGAGAAGAGGCGGGGTCGCTGGTCCCTTGGCGCGTGTAGAGCGGACTGTCAGTTCTTTGCCAGTCCATAAATAAACAAAGAAATAGAAGTCAGAGTAGGGTAAAACAAAGGGATCTTATTTTCAAAAATTTTGATCTTTTTTAAGGCCGGTCTGCCTGCCTAGATCTTTTGTGGAGAAATGCAGTGCAATATTGGTGGAGAGGAAAAGGGGAGATATGCTGGCTTTGTCTCAACTGTTGTACTATGTGATGGGGAGACCGTGGACGGAAACGGGACGGGGTTATTTGTAGCCGTTATCGACAACTGTTTTATTATTTCATTATTTTTTATTAGTAAAAAAAAAGGTGTTATTTTGTGGGTTACGAAGACAAAAAGATATGAAGCTTGGCTGCCGTGATTTGCTGGAAAGATCTGTAGTGATTTCGTGCCTTTAGGATTATGCCAGAGGCTGTTTTCAAATTGTTTTTTTTTTCTTTTTTTTGAAGATTAAATGTTGATGGTTTAAAAATGTCTGTACTTAGCAATACCCCGATGATTTTGTAAGCATTGAAGAAACGTCTATTTCATTAAAGAGGAAAAAATGGACCTTACCTCATAGGTTTATTTCATTAAATATTAAAAATGGGCCTTAAACTTTGTTTTTTTCTCTTTTCGAGAGGACATTTAACATTCATGTACGTGTAATTGTATGCTCGCTGTTTTTTTCTTTTCTTTTCTTTTCAAATAATGGTCGTTTTTTTTCCCGTCTCTGCGCAAGAACCAATGAATTAAAGCCTGCTTAAAATTGGTGAAGTAATTCGGGAGAGAAAACTATCATATAGTCAAATAAAATCCATTGCTTGAACCAAAAAATCCAAAGCCAGGAAATAATTATTAAGAAATTACAAGTACATTCATTCTTGTATACAACAACAGTCATTATTCTATGAAAAATGGAAACCAACGAATACCAATGGAAAGCCGGGCGCATCTCCTTACAACGAAATAGGAAAACAAGAGGCAAGATTAAGATCAAGTTTCGCATTGATTTTCATGATGGGATGGGATGGAATGCAGTGCAATGAAAGAACAGAAGGGCTACCAGTTCGAAAAAACCAAAGGAACTGGTGGCATTTTTTGACTGATAACCTTCTTGTTCTTTGATTGCATTACGTTATCAACCAAAACTTGTGGGGAATGCCAATTAACCCTTGAACTTGCCAATGCAATGGAGCCTCTTCAGCTTTGATACATGAGATTTGGTGTTCAGCCTCATATCCACCTCGTAGCTAGGAAGATAACTCTTCAGGATCCTATTCTCTTCCATTAGCCTGTATAAGATGTTTGATCACTTCTCTCTTCTCGTCATTTCTCTTTATTAGCTCACTCTGCTGCTGCAAACTATCCCCAGTAAGTTCCGAGACCTGTAGCCTTAATGCATCTCGCAATTTCTCCTTTTCGAGGCTTTCCATTTTGTGATCACTACCATCAATGTTTCCATTTAATCCAATACCATTAATGATCTTTACAGCCCACTTTCGTTAACATTTCCATCAACATCTCCATTGATCTTCAGGATCTTGTATTGTTCACTTGACATTGACTCATTTTCCTGTCCAAAACTATATTTTTCTTCTGCAAATGAATCGGGGCGGGAAGTTGGTGCTTCCAATTTGGTGTTCCCAACATTACCTTCGTTGCAGGCCTGGAAGAGCTGGACTTGTTTGGAGGAGTTTAATGACGAAGAGGATGATGATCTCAAATGGGAAACATGAATGCTTTCATATCTAAGTTGGTCATACTTTCAGCTAAAGAACGGTAGGATTTGTGCAAGTCATGCACCGGGTTCATAACCTCTGGTCTTCTCTTATAAAACATCTCAGCTCTCTCGGCAAATGAATCTCCATCTTGTATGATATTTAGGACATTTTAGTCTTGTTATCCAAATCTGCGTTTTGTTACAAATTTCATATTTCATTAGCCTTTTGCGCTATAAATGTCTCCAAGATGGGATCATTAAGAACAGAGGTGGAATGGTTTCAATCTCTGCTTGGCAAAGAAGTGAAGTATTTCTAGTAATTCAAGAAAAGGAGAGAGAAAACAACAGATAATATTTGACATAAAGAAAAGCATAATTAATAGCCATAAATATGTAATTGTAACAGGTTATTTACAGGTATAACATTTATACAAGAATCATGAATGAAAGGCTAGAGATAGGGAGAAAAACCTGAGAGAGTAGCTTGAAGCCATTGGGATTGATAAGGACGCCTATGTCTAGCAGACCACCATGAAAAGGAAGCAGAATAGTCATCATTGACCTGCTCTTCCATCGAAATCAGTTCCTTTTCAGAGAAGGGTTGACCCACACAAATCTCGTCAAGTGAAAGCTTGGGATGTAAGACAAAACCAAGCAGAATGGTAGATTTGGTAACGGGTGTCCAACCTTCATGGACACCAACCTCCTCTGGAACTCTTTCACACTCCAATAACAAGAACTCCCCGCCCAAAATTTCAACTTGACTAATACTCCAGCTGTAGTAACAAATCATTATTTTACCCGCCTCAAATAATCTTTAAACTATGTATTGTGGTAAGATGTACTTTTTATTGATATAATTATTTTTAATAATTATTACAAGGTTATATTAATAATTTCATTTTTTGTACAAAAAAATTATTGATTTAACCCTAACTAAAAAAATATAATGCTTTTCAATCAGGGAGTTATAGTGTTATGATCTTTCATTTTTTTTTTCCTAATAGTTAATTACTATGTTGCTCTTAAAAATAAATTCAACATAACTCTCTCATAAGGTTTTTTTTATTCATTTTACATAGCTTTTATTATTAATAT
>Ga0325404_1001463_pt1 | contig 25033 bp, 18 predicted proteins | sample PopdelMetagenome_18_FD_205664 | JGI IMG/M metagenome (GOLD analysis project Ga0325404, IMG submission 205664) | Populus deltoides microbial communities from Bellville, Georgia, United States - Xylem-Control-R1 | ecosystem: Host-associated > Plants > Phyllosphere > Stem > Wood/Secondary xylem...
TAAGCTTAATATATTGATGAAATTGATTTAAAAATAAAAACTTGACTATCCAAATTTAAAAAATCAAAATAGACAAACCTATAAATGTATCACGATTCATAGCAATATAACACAATTAATAAGTTTTTGGAAATGTAATTATAATTACGTTCTAAATGTTTTTTAAATAAAAATATATTTAAATAATATATATATATTTTTAAAATTATTTTAATATTAACATATCAAAACAATTAAAAAATATAAAAAAATAATTTTAAATAAATTTTTTATATTATTTTAAAATACAATTTTAATTGCGTTCCCAAAAACTACTTTACCACTGCACTTCCATTCTTCCCCCTTTGTCCTTTGACTTCTTGGTCCACCCGAGAAGAGCAATGAAAGAGAGGACGTAATTACAAAACACGGACTCTGCAATTTACACCATTCCATAGGGACATTTACGTCATTAAGTAATTAAAATAAAGGGCAACGCGTTTGGGCGGGAAAATGCTGGATCCCTCTCTACTTCACCCTCCCGGCATCACATCCCCAATCCCCTCACTGTCCACAAGGGTTTTCCAAACCAATTCCTCTTCTTCACTAAAAATCGCAATCTCTCCACTATAAATCCCATCAAGATCCTAAAAATGAACGGCGAGAGCCGGAGATGGGACCGCAAGGACCTACGGCGGAGCTCGAAGAAGCAGAAGCTGATGCGCACCGCCGAAGAAGAGTTGGAGTCCAAGCTCGGCTTTGATCTCTTCACCGAAGGTGATAAACGTCTCGGTTGGCTCCTCACTTTCTCTTCCGTAAGTCAATCAAACTTCTTTCCCTAATTTTTGTCACCTCAATATAATAATAAATTTTTTATTTTATTTTTATTTTTTTTAAATCTTTAATGATTTGCAGTCTTCTTTGGATGACGAGGAGACCGGTAGAGTCTATAGTTGCGTCGATCTCTACTTCGTTTCTCAGGTGAAGAACCTTTACATAAGTCTCTAACTGTTTTTTACAATTCTTGAAATATTTTATTTTATTTTTTATTTACTTAGACTACTATCTCTCTCGAATTATAGGATGGTTCGGCTTTCAAGTCGAAGTACAAGTTCCGTCCTTACTTCTATGCGGCTACGAAGGTATATTGTTTTTTTTTCTGCCTTTGATTATATCTTTTTATTTTTTTGTTGGAGTTTTGATTTCAGTTAGAAATGCTTGTCTGATGCTGTTGGTAATGTGGTGATAAATTGCGAATGTTGTAGGAGAAAATGGAAATGGACGTGGAGGGCTATTTGCGACGGCGATATGAAAGTCAAATTGCTGATATTGAGATTGTAGAGAAAGAGGATTTAGATCTTGTGAGTGACTTTCTCTCTCTGTCTCTCTCTCTTTTAATTTTTAATGCATTGCTAGCCTTTTGCCTTTAGACTGTGATTTATATTTGTTTAGGCTGTATCCCTTTTGTGATCACATTTTCCTTTCTTTGCCTCCTCTGCCTGCTGTCACGACTTGGGATTTTGTTTAGCAATTTTAAAGCTTCAACGGTGCTCTGAAATGATTGGTTTATCTCATAATTATAATTTCCACACAGAGGTTCTTATTTTTTGGGATTTTGAAATTAGCAATAGAGGTGTTTATAACTGATGTGACATGTTTCGAGGCAGACCTGGTGCATGAAAATTGGAATGTTTTAGGGCTACTCTACAGGACCATGTTAGACGCATGTAGTAGAACCTAGATAAGTAACTATGTACAAGCAGAATAAAAACCTAGGTCACTAACAAATACAAGCAGAGTGGTAGAATAAGTTTTAAAGTTTCCTAGGAATCACTAGCTAGGATCTCAAAATAACATATGGGATTGGATGCATCAATATCCACTGGGTATTGAACTTAACTCTCACAGAGGAGGAGAGGTTGAAAACTTTCTGCTCAATTTTAAAATGAGACATGCAACCCTGAGCTTATCACTAAGGATGATACTTCTGAGTGAAGTGCCTCACGGCTAAATCTTGGAAGCACCTTTCCAAAGCCAACAAGAAGATAACTCACAATCTACTTAGATCCTTGAGGGAAAAATGTTCCAGGAGAGGCTATCTTAAAACTGGTCACTATACAACTAAATTCCTTAGGATTGAAGTGTTCTTGGGAGTAACTCTGCTACTAGCATCAAGACTTATCAGTAAGCAGCTATTTTCCTAGATAATTCAACCATTACTGATGACGGGTTTACCATTCTCATTTCCCCTTAAAGTGAACAAAGAAAATTTTCATTCCATAGAGGGATAAACAATGGTATTATTAACCCTTCACAAATTTGTGATCACAGGGACAATTATTTGTCAGAACAATCAAGACTCTGATGTATGAGTCATTGGACTTTTGACTCTATATTTTATGACTTGACCATGCCCCGCAACATCATTTCAGAGTAGTTCTCAGGATTGAATAAATTGGAATTAATCAGTTACCATTGGTTTGCAGTTAGAATTTTGGGGATGATTGTGGCAGAAAGAATGGAATGACAAGATGATACAAAAGCTATTGAAAAGATCATAGATAGCAGAATTAGTTGCATCCACTATTATACTCCTTGAAAAGTTGTTTGTTCCCTTTGCTGTTTTAAATAATCACTAGGTTCTCATTTTTTGATTACTTTACGTGTAGATTTTTTGTTCAAAGAAGAATTATATTTCATGAAAGATGCAAAAACAACACAACATATATTTTATGCACACAGCTGCTTGTTGTGTATATCTGAGATTCTTCCATAGTTTCATTCCTTTCAGTTGAAATAACATTTTAATCTATATGTTTTCTTTATCTCTGTGCAACTCATATTTGTCCCTGGTAAGATGAATTGGATTTGTTTCAACCTGCTGATTAACATTATCTATCATTTCTGTTATCAGCGTGGTTGCATTCCAAGTTATTCTGCATTCACTGCCAAGCTAATGATGCCTGATTTCTTTTGTATGTTCATTGACAGAAAAACCATTTGTCTGGTTTACACAAATCATATTTAAAAATATCTTTTGCTACCGTACAACAATTAATGGATGTCAAGAGAGATCTGTTGCATGTTGTTGAAAGAAATCAGGCAAAGTCTGATGCAGCAGAAGCATACGAGTCCATATTAACAGGAAAAAGGTAAAAGCTTGCTGGTCCTACTTTACATTTCATATGCATGAAGCAACAAGTTGTCATGCTTGAAATGTTAACAGATCCCTTCTTCAGTAAACAACTGCCTGTCTTCCACAAGGCGATTTTAATGCAAGCATAGCCTTGACCTTTTGCATCTTATTCTTCGGTGGGTGTTGGTTCTAATTTGTTGTATGACTAGCAGGGAACAAAGACCTCAGGATTTTCTTGATTGCATCATTGACCTTCGGGAGTATGATGTCCCGTACCATGTTCGCTTTGCCATTGATAATGGTATTTCTCATGTAATCCTGCTGGTTTTTAAACTAATTTATGATATAATTTTTGTGCAGTCATATGAAGTTGCATATTCTATTAATGAAACCCCAGAATTTCATGGTTTTCAGATATACGTTGTGGCCAGTGGTATGATGTTAGTGTCTCTAGTACTGGTGTCATGCTTGAGAAGAGGACAGATCTTCTGCAACGTGCTGAGGTTCATGTTTGCGCATTTGATATTGAAACAACCAAGCTTCCTTTGAAATTTCCAGATGCTGACTATGATTTGATAATGATGATATCATACATGGTTGATGGACAAGGTTATCTGATTACCAACAGAGAGGTATCTAAGATGGGTTTTATCTTCTCTATTTTATTCATCTTTTGAGAAAAATGGCATTTTGTGATTTTTCTTTGTGGCACATGTTCTCATTCTCAGAGCCTTTCACTATTTAACAACTATATAGCAGTTGTCTCAATATACTTTGCTGAGTGCAATTGGCACTACTTATTCACTATATTTACAAGCAGATTCATCCACCGGGCTTGTATGCATGTTTTTGTATTTTTTATTTTTTTTGTGAGAAGACATGCCTGAGAATGTATGATTATTGTAAAATGAAAGTGTGATATGATATGGTTCTGATGAGTTTGGACAAGTTTGGACTTGTATGGGTGTTGCCCGAGGATTTGTTTTCACTTTATCATCTAATCACAAAATCTGAAGTTTCATTCATGTAAAGGGACATACCATCACCTGTGTCCATGCATTAAAGGCTGTAACTTTCTATGTAAAAAATTCTTTGGTAAATTTGTAGGATATTGCAATTGATATATATGTATATATATGCATGCTTTTTATATGGCTGGTTTAACATCTAGACAAATCAACTTAAACTTAGTCCTAAACTAGTTGTGGTCAGTTGCCTGACGCTGTTTCTCTATTCATCCTTGCTTAGGGTCATATTCTCTGTGGTGTGTTTAGAAATTATGTTCCTCTTATACCCTCTAACCACTTCACTTTGTCTCCCTCATCCTTTTTGTCCCCTGAACTTGCAGCTCAGCCAGTTTTCCTTATTTGACAATTTAATGGTCTATGTTGCATATAATTGACTGAACTATCTTAAATGACCTTAGTTAGATTTTCTTGTGTTGCTGTCACCTACTTTTGTTGAATGTTTTCGAGTCTTATTCTACAGCCTTTTATTTTACCATCCCATGCTGTAATGATAGAATCAATACAAGTCAAACAAAGTGAAGAGTAAAAAATTGAAACACTTTATACAAAAACCGATAAGTCTACTATGCTTTATGGCGCAATGGTAGGTGCTAAACTACCATCATTTCATTAGATTGAACTGCACTGAAAATGCTTTCTTGGAACTCCTCTAATTCTATTGCTGACATTTTTCTGAAACTATTCTCATGGATTATAAACCTAAAAAACTGAAGTGAATGGCTCTTGATTATTTCTGATCCATTTAGTTGCACCACATCACTATCCTAAAATCTTTCCCGAGTTGATAAATAGAGCAGTTTAATGTAAATATTTTCTTTCTCAATTAACACAATTGCAAAAGAATTGACTCATGATCTCTCTTAGGTTGTCCATTTGTTTCCCCATCTCTTCTCTTTCATTCTCAATCTGTTTATTTGAACTCTTGACATCTATGTGTTATACACTAATCTTCAGTGCGTGGGGGAAGATATAGAGGATTTAGAATATACACCAAAACCCGAATATGAAGGCTGTTTCAAAGTGACAAATGTGAAAAATGAGGTAATGAAAGTTCTCTGTTTAGTTGCACTGTAGCACATCCTTTTCTTTTGTGTGACTTGTCGTTGCTTGTAGGTTGAGCTTCTTAAACAGTGGTTTGCCCACATGCGAGAGGTGAAGCCTGGTATTTATGTTACATACAATGGGGATTATTTTGACTGGCCCTTCCTGGAAAGCAGAGCAGCTTATCACGGGTTCAAGATGGGTGATGTAAGCAGCCTTTTCTTGCATCCACTTGGAACTCTGAGTTCAGCATTTTAGCTTGTTTGTATTGATAAAAAGTCACAACTTAAACAACATCAGATAAACCCAAGCACTGTGCTTTTTGTTATTTGCATGAACTCCCTACAGATTAAAAATTGACTTTGTTATTTTTTTAGTATTTTTTTGGCTCCACGTTATTCTTATCTGTTATCAGTGTATCTCTTGGTACATAACTGTGATAAGTAACACTAAGGCTTAGTCTTCAGGCATTCATCTTCTAGTGCTTTCACTAGCTATGAAATACAGAGGGAAAAATCTAAAGCTACTCTTGCTCAGTTTCTTTCCTATGAACCTAATTCTTTTGATGGGACATGATCTCCTTTTTTCTGGTTGTTAGACAACAAATGGCAAATTCAAACTATAGGAATTGGCATTGTCTTTCCTGTCTTGCGAGAAAAAATTCAGTGATGTTTTTCTAGGAAAATAATGTTTCCTGTACATTTACTTCTGGAGGATTGTTTGATTCTAACTTCTCTGGGAAGCTTCACTTTATCCTTTCCTTTTCGAAAGCATTGTTATCTAATTTTTTCTCTCTCTGAATTTGTTGATTGTTGCTTGCTTTGAGGTTAGAAATTTTCATTTTTCTATCTCAAGGATGACACTTTGTATTTCTTGAGTTCAATTATAAATCCATCTATTCATGCTTATTTTTATGTTGAGCGTTTAACTTATTGCTACTTTTTTTTCTGTTTTTCTTAACTGAGCTTTCAGGAGGTTGGATTCTCATGTGACAAGAATCAAGGGGAGTGCCGTGCTAAATTTGCTTGCCATTTGGATTGTTTTGCTTGGGTCAAACGTGATAGTTATTTGCCTCAGGGAAGCCAAGGCCTTAAGGTGCAAACATTTATTTTTGACATTATAACTTGTGATGAATTTATTTTTTGTTTGTTAGAAAACTGTTTTTCAAGCATTTTGCATTAAGTTTTCATGGTTTCTTTGCTATTGTACTTTAATTAAAGCCAATTCTTTTTTTGTATACCATTTTTGTGCTGACTATTTGAAGTAATCAAATGGATATTGGGTCTTCAGTATAACAATGGTACTCTTGTTTTTTTTTAAACAAACATGTCACTGTAGGCTCTGGGTTTATTCTTGTGCACACACTATCTGGCAGAAGATTACTTCGAGCAATGCTGTTAGAATTTTTTTCTGTGTTAAGTTGGAACCATCAATGAATTTGTTCTCCTATTCATCATATAAGTTTTCATGATTGGATATATCCTAGTAGTCTCTCATGCATTGAAAAATTCTGTTCAGAGGATATGTAGCTAATGCATGATTCTTTGCATGATAGATGTGTTGTCTTATGGTTACTTTTCGATTACTGTTTTTTTTTGTTATGTCAAATAAATATTCTTCAACCTGGGAAATTGCATGTGAAGTTACAATTCTAAAGTAAAACCTAGTGAATTAAATGCATCAAGTTCTTTTGCATTTCTTTGCTCGAGAGTATCTCAATACCCCAACAAACACTCAGTTGTGATTCTTTTGGTTTGAACAAGTGGAGTACATGGATTTCCAAAGACTCTAAAGGACCAGTCCATATCCTGAGAAAAAAGTATGGTCTATAAAGGAAGCCTGTTTTTTAGTTTGTCACTTGTTAGGCATAGTTGATCCTGAAGTTGGATAGGAAAGAAGGGTTTCACATATCATGATTAGTATGGAACAACTCATGTCTTATATGACATGGACCCAACTGATACAGAAGTTGTTTGGGTAAACTGATCTATAATTGTGATTATTGCTGATTATGTCTAAAATAGACTAAATTGCCTGAATAACACCCTTAGTCTTCGGGTGGGGGATATTGCACTTCACATTTATATTACTCCTGTAATATTTGTAGTTTACTTTTGCAAGTAAGCTTGCTGTATCTGTCCATTTATTAGTTATCGAGAAGTTATTAACTTCCTTTTCTTTAATCTGTTTCAGGCGGTTACGAAGGCAAAGTTGGGTTATGATCCGCTTGAGGTGAATCCAGAGGACATGGTTCGCTTTGCTAAAGAAAAGCCTCAGGTATTAGTTTGTGGAAACCAAAGAAACTTGCCATGAAACATTTTTGATTAGTGCATTTCTTTTTTGGCAATGAGCACTGTCAGTTTTCGCCCCCTCTGCATTCTTTCCATGAATCACAGCTCGGTGGTCTTTTCTTTTCAAGTTAAGATTGTTTAAACTTCATTCTCTACATTGAATAAATCCTAATACTGTCTTGTTTTTGCATAATTTATTATAGATGATGGCCTCCTATTCGGTTTCTGATGCTGTTGCAACTTATTATTTGTACATGACCTATGTGCATCCCTTCATTTTCTCTCTCGCAACCATAATTCCTATGTCACCAGATGAGGTCTTACGCAAAGGTAGTGGGACACTTTGTGAAATGCTTCTGATGGTGCAGGTGGGTTCTTGTGAACTCTATGGTGCTTGTTCATTGTGCTAAGTTTCCTTCTGTCTCTCACTTCTTTATTGCATTTTCTGCAGGCATATATGGCAAATGTTATCTGCCCTAACAAGCACCAATCTGACCAAGATAAGTTCTATAAGAGTCACCTTCTTGAGAGCGAGACATATATAGGAGGTCATGTGGAGTGCCTTGAAAGTGGTGTTTTCAGATCTGATCTTCCAACCAGTTTTAAGCTTGATCCTTCTGCCTATGAAGTGAGTGTTTCTTTCAAGCAGTTGATAAGACTAACACAACGGATACGACTTTATTTTTTATGTTCTCAAGTGTCATTTTCGCCTGTGCGTTTATTCTGCAGAGGGGCCATTCCTTCTGGTTGAAACATTTCAAATTGTGCCAATAAAATGATTTATGTGCCCGAATACATTAATGCGTATTGTTTTGTTATGAAAATTATTTTCTTGAATAGGTTTCATTTTCAGCTCATGTTAGCCAAGGCATTCTCTCTGTCTGGGCCTGACTCAATATTTCCTTTTTAGTAAACAATTTCATAATTAACATCATAGTTCCTACTTGGCTGATGCTGGGGCACTTTGATTTCCAGCTACTTATCAAGAACCTTGATCGAGATCTGCAATATGCTATAAGAGTAGAGGGTAAGATGGACCTGGATTCAATCTCCAATTATGATGAAGTGAAGAATGTTATCATGGAAAAGGTGCTGATACTCTCTCAAATCAAATGTTTTCATTCTTATGCCATGACTGTTCTCAACATTGCTTGATTTGATTGGCCTCTCTTGTTTATGGATTTCTGTATTCTTTATTATTTCTTGTTTTGCTTTGCTCTTTGGAGGATGTCAAATCATTGTTGTAGTCCTGGTTTCTCTTCCTTCTAATAAGATCTTCATCTGTTATCATAAGGACAAAAAATCTTACTCACAATCCTTTATCTTGTGCAATCAATTATGCAGACATTTGTCTTATGTTGTCAACTATTTGTTTTACTTAATTATTCCATTTTCCCCTGAATTGTGGTGTTGCCATCTTCATGTTTTATGAAATATTGGGAAAGTTAATGTTATAGCCTGGATACACAATTACATGCAATAAGAACGAATATCGAGAGGATAATATGCATTCCTGAAATGTTTCTTCTTGTTCAGCTTGTGCGTCTGAGAGATGAACCTGTTCGTGAAGAATGTCCACTTATTTATCATCTTGATGTGGCTGCAATGTATCCAAACATTATCTTAACAAACAGGCTTCAGGTAAGATGGCTAATAAGTATGAATAGTATTTTTTTTTAACAGTTCATGTTTTTTTAATTTTGTTTATCCTTGCATTTTGGTTAGTATATCAGCATGGGGAAATAGTGTTTGGTGTGGAAAATTGGTGGTTGGCTGTATGGGATGAAAATGGTGTATCTATAACTGAATGTCAAGATGCAATATGGATGTATACTTGAATGCAATTTGCAGCAGTCCATTACATTAATATAGGATTTGCACTTTGAGCAAAGTTGGAGCTGTGCTGTTTAAAGTCCATGTAATTGGAATCCAATAAATGTTATAAACAATCAGACAGTTTTGACTTGCCATAATCGTGTATTGGAAATATGTGGAAATCATAAGAAGTATTTATAGGTCTTACCGTCCAATGCTTAATTTGCTTTAATTGATGATAAGATGCAGTTTGATAACCTCATCATGTTTCCTTTAGTAAATTAGAATCTGAATAAGGCAGCCAGAAGACTGCCTTTTGTCCTACCATCATTTATCTGAAGTAAACATAAATTAGGTATGGGGTTTAATGTTATAGGTCTCGAAGCCTGTTCCCCACCTCTTAGGAAATAGTGCCTTGAATATTTAGGGCAGAAGGATTCTTCTATATTTATGGGAGTTGTTCATGTTTGTTTCATCTTATGATCATGATGCAGCACTGATCTTGACCATCGCTGGAACAGAATTCTCCAAGTTTAGTGAAGAAGCTTGTACCTTGCTTTGTTTTTAGATATGTTTTTGAAAAAACTCTTTTCTATATATTTTGCTTTAAAATTGCCCTTTCTACTAGTATTCAATAGTGAAAGGCTCCTTTTGTCTTCAAATCTGGGTCAGTAACGAGTAATAACTTTGTTTGGGAGTGTTGGCATTTTACTCCATTGCACTACCAGAGTCTTTGTTATTTATGGCTAGTTGGTTATTCATTACGTGACTGGAATTTTCTGGTTTGCTTATGTGAGTGTCTACTTCATTTCTTCTGCCCTCTGCTACTCATTCCATGTTGTGGAATTCATTGTCCTGCCTTCTTCCATATTAGTCAATCATCATGCTGTACAATGTCAGGATACTAGATTGATGAATTCTAATGGCAATCTTTTGGCCTTCTTAGAACCATCTTTTTAGTTTGTACATCATAGGTATTCCATCAAATCAGACATACATAGAGAAGCACACTAAAAAAATACACATAATTAAGAGGCTTTGATTTTTTTTCTTTTCTGTTTATCCCTCTCCCTTTACGTACAAATCTTTGCAATAAACATGTAGTGAGGTTTCTTGCTCAATTGCAGCCCCCATCTATAGTTACAGACGAGATCTGTACTGCTTGTGACTTCAACCGCCCAGACAAAACTTGTCTACGGAAGCTTGAATGGGTTTGGCGTGGAGAGATATTTATGGCAAAGAAAAGGTTCACTCTTTTCCTCCATCTCCCTGTGTTTTGTTTTGTTTTTTTTTTTTTTTCCTGTTTGGCGTGAGATCAGGAATAATGCTGATAATTGCTAAAAACATGCGGACATCACTTCTCACAATTTCAGTGACTATTATCATTTGAAGAAGCAAATTGAGTCCGAGTTTGTTGATGGCACTGATGGTCAGTTTTCAAAATCTTTTCTTGATCTGTCCAAGATGGATCAACAATCAAAGCTGAAAGAGCGTCTTAAGAAATACTGTCAGAAGGTCTGTTTGTCTGCTTAAAATTTTTTGCCTAACGTAAACAATATCTATCTCACTAGTTTGTGCCTGCCATAGGCATATAAACGGGTACTCGACAAACCTGTTACTGAAGTTCGAGAAGCTGGGATCTGCATGCGGGAAAACTCATTTTATGTAGACACTGTTCGTAGGTATGTAATTTGGATTTGTTGTGTCATTAGTTTTCTGTGCTTAGTTTTTATTTCAACAGTCATTTCTTTCTGCGCACTGTTGCATTTTATTTCTGAAAGCATGACAGGCATTTAATTGTAGTTGAAACTTCATATTTTTGTATTTAAATAACCTCTTATACTTTCTATTTCCTTATTTCAAGCTTTCGAGATAGAAGGTATGAATATAAAGGGCTTAATAAGGTTTGGAAGGGGAAGTTGTCAGAAGCCAAGGCTAGTGGAAATTCTATTAAGATCCAAGAAGCACATGTATGGCTATTCTCCAATTTTTTTTAATATTGATAGTCACTTTGTCTTTTGATGGAGCTAGTTTCCCATACTATTCACCTTTGCTTATTGATACTTGCAGGACATGGTAGTGCTTTATGATTCGTTGCAACTTGCTCACAAATGTATTCTGAATTCATTCTATGGATATGTCATGCGCAAGTGAGTCGGTGACTTCTGTTTCTTTCAGATATCATAACATGTATTTGGTTGTTTACATGTGTCTTTGAAATGTTTGCATGATACTTTTAATTGTTTGTGTTTTAGGGGTGCAAGATGGTATTCAATGGAAATGGCTGGTGTAGTTACATATACAGGAGCAAAAATCATTCAGAATGCTCGTTTGCTTGTTGATAAAATTGGAAAGCCACTTGAATTGGACACAGATGGTATTTGGTGTGTCCTCCCTGGATGTTTTCCAGAGAACTTTACTTTTAAAACAAAGTAAGCTGCTGCTCCTTTATGATTCGCATGTCTGTACATAATTATGGCTGGTGATAGCGTCATCATTGCTTTATGCATCTTGTTTTCTTCATTTGTATAAAACTAGTCCGTAAAGCACTGGAAATGTTTTTTTTTTCTCTTCTATGTTAAATTTCATCTGGGAAATATGTAATTTCAGGGACTCGAAGAAAAAGCTGACAATCTCGTATCCATGTGTTATGCTCAATGTCGATGTGGCAAGAAACAACACAAATGAACAATACCAGGTTGACGTATATTTTTTAGATTATGTTCCTACATGTCATACTTCCACAAGTTTCTTGTTGTGGTGGTTCTGGAATTCTCTATGTCATCATGAGTTTCTTTTTCACTGGAACTACAGCAATCATATGATGATCTTACTCTTTTTTTAAACAGACACTCGCAGACCCTGTAAATAAAACATATGCAACTCATAGTGAATGCTCAATTGAATTTGAAGTGGATGGCCCATACAAGGTAATTTGGAATTGTCATGTTGTCATTGAATTACAAATGCGTATTTTTTCTTGGTATTCTGTTATCATTTTGTTTTTGTATGATATAGGCAATGATTCTTCCTGCTTCCAAGGAAGAAGGAATTTTAATTAAGAAGCGATATGCTGTTTTCAATGATGATGGAACCCTTGCTGAGCTTAAAGGTTTTGAGATCAAGCGTAGAGGTGAGCTGAAGCTCATCAAAGTTTTCCAGGTATCTCTTGTTCCCCATCTTGTTGTGTTCTGCAGTTACAAACTCTACATTTCAAAAGAGTTTTTAAAAATGTCTAAAACTAGAATGTTCAACCTGTAAAATTGATTGTTCAAAGATTGGTGGTTACACTGAGCCCAACCAGTTGGACTGTTATGGTGTTATGCCATAATTATTTCCATCTAGATTAACTAATTAATTGTGTACTGTAAAATTCTTAAAAAGTAATTCTCCTGGAGCTTTTGTATTCCCACAGAAGTCTATTCTCCAGTTAGGCCATGTGAAAATAATAATATAAGAAGATGCAAGTTGAATTGTAGTGCACATGTGGCGGTGGTAGCTCTCTGTCTCAGTCAAGGAGCGAAACATACTGGCATGTGCTTTTGGTGAATTTGTAGATCTAAAATAAGTCAAAACTATTTCAAAATGCAGGAAAAAAAAATGATTATAAATTATATGGCCATGTCATTCAATTAATACTTTTATCTTGGCAGCATAAAAAAATGCCATGTACTTCTTCCTTTTTTTCTTATATCATCAAAATCCATTTGCTTCTTATGGAGCTTTCAAAAGTGTGGCAGCAGATAAAAATTTGTAAATGTGAAGCACATTCGTTTAGGATTTTTATATTGGCAACATAAAAAAATCTCATGAATCCATGAACTTCCAGTGACTAATATGATATTTATAGAAACTATATTTAACAGAGAGTAAAGAGGGGCTCATTGAATACACTGCTTTCTGACAGATGACATTTAAATTTAGATTTTATCTTTTTATATGCGTGGGCTTATGTTCTTGTGACTTCTCCCCCTTGTTCATTTATGCATGTCTTTATCACTATATACTATGAGCAAATGAATACATTTATTTTAGGTGATTACAACTTTAAATGCTAGAAAGTCTTTACCTAAATGTTTGTGTATTCTATAGAGGGAGTTGTTCTGAAATATAACTCAGTCTTGATGCTTCATTCTACTTTATGCTTTTCATAATTAATCTGTGTTTAGATGCCACATCTTTTTTAATGAAGTAAGAATATCGACTGATTGTGCATGAGATGCTTTTCTTGCTTGCAGGCTGAGCTTTTCGACAAGTTCCTCCATGGGTCAACCTTAGAGGAATGCTACTCAGCTGTAGCTGCTGTGGCAAACCGCTGGCTGGATCTTCTTGATGTATGTAAAATATAATTTTGTTTTAGTAATGATCTCCCCTAAGAAACAATGCTGCAAAGTTCCTCTGCGAACTTCTTTTTCCTTTTCCTTTCCTCCGGCATGCCCCTTTCTCTTCTTTTAAACTGAAGATGTTTTGTTTCTGAATGCATGGTTATTTCAAGGGCTACTAGTGGGAATTCCTTTAATTGTATTATTCTCGTTTCACTCTCGTTTCAGAATCAAGGGAAGGATATTGCTGACAGTGAGTTGCTTGATTACATATCTGAATCAAGCACAATGAGCAAGTCCTTGTCCGACTATGGTCAACAAAAGTCATGTGCAGTAACTACTGCTAGGCGTCTTGCTGATTTTCTTGGTGATACAATGGTTAAAGATAAAGGATTGCGTTGCCAGTATATAGTTGCATGTGAACCAAGGGTATGTTTTTTGTTTTAGCTTAATGATGCACTGAATACTCATTATTTTAGGTGAGCATGGGGCTCAAATAATTATATAGTTTTAATTGTCATTTTAGCTCCATCTTACTTCCACTATTGCTGTGGAATTAAGCAACTGGAGATAGGTTTCAGTATGATCATAGAATCACAATTTATATCTTGGGCTATTGAATATAGCCATACTATCGAGTGTTGAATTGTTCATCCTCATCATATAACAGGCAACAAGTGGGCTGATTCTATGGTTTAACAACAAAAATGAAATTAAATTTATGGCAGACTATGATGCTTTGTTAGTATCTATGCCTGCGAATGAACCAAACTCTTCATGACCTGCCTGGGTCTGATCCCAGAACTTGTTTGGTTCAGGTAATTTATTTAATAAACGAACCCAAGCTACTCATTTTTAGGTTTGTTTATTAACTGGATCATGCCCAAACAGATTTAACCTTGTTTTTCCATGTGAAACTACCTTGAGAAGGGAACTAATCAGAAAACTTTGGGCAATAGTCTACACTTTAAGTTACACCATTGAGTAGAACCAATTATATCTGGAAAATGGTTGTGATGTGTAACTTTGTTTCAGTTAATTTTTTATTTGAAGATGTAAAATGAATGAAAATTGAGCGCAATCTCTGCTAAACCTTGAGCTTGCATACTAAAAACAAGCACATCTGAGTTTGGTTATTCACGCATACAGCTCAAGCTTGAACCCAAATTGAGTTTACACCCTCATGTTTTGATCCAAGTGAAGCTTTAAATTTCCTAAATCCCTGTCATGATGGCAATCAACCCAATGATTTAATGTACTGGGAGGACAGGCCCATACATTCTATGATAAGGCAATATACCCCATACCTACCACTTGACTAATATGGATTATTCAACAATATCTTTTGGCTGCCATATCCATGTATAAATCTTGTTAGATAGTTAAGCGGTCGAGATTAATCAATCAATTTACCAGTGCTACATCCATGCCTCTTCAAGTATTTAAAATATAATTTCATTTTTTTTGGATGGATGATCGTGTTCAAGATTGCTTTAATTAATCAATTATGGTGTGTGCAGGGAACACCTGTTAGTGAGCGTGCTGTTCCTGTTGCAATATTTGAAACTGATCCCGGTAAAACTCAACCTTTTTTCCACTGATCACTTTCTGTTTCATTTATGTGCTTTACAGAGTAGGAATACATTCTCATTTTGCAGAAATAATGAAGTTCTATTTACGAAAATGGTGCAAGACTTCTTCAGATGTTGGTATCCGCTCCATCATCGACTGGTCTTATTACAAGCAACGACTTGGTTCAGCAATTCAAAAAATTGTTACAATTCCTGCTGCAATGCAAAAGGTTAGATGGCTTGTCTGTTTGGCAGCTGAACAGATGTATCCTCTTGTAGCCCTCTTGAAATGAATTGTGTATTTTTAGGTTGCGAACCCTGTTCCTAGGGTAGTTCATCCTGATTGGCTGCACAGAAAAGTTCGTGAGAAGGAGGACAAATTTCGTCAGCGGAAATTGGTTGATATCTTCAACTTACGCAGCGGGGATGATCTCTCCAGAAAGATGGATGATGCCACCATCACAAATCATGATGAGGCGAATGTTAAAGATTTGGAAGACTTCCAAATCAAAAGCAGTTCTATAAATAGGCCTAGACCAATTGTTCGTTGTTATGATGTCAATGAAAAACGTTCAGCAAAGAAAACTGGCCAATTGAATTCTGCAGAACAGCAAACTGATAGTGTGCATGAGTTGTCTTCACAGCCGCAAAACAATACTTCCTATGCTGAAAATATTGACAGAAATGTAGATTATCAAGGATGGCTTGAATTAAAGAAGAGAAAATGGAAAGATATTTTAGACAGGAGGAAGAAACAAAGGTACATTATAATTTAGCTAAGAATGCATAAAGTCCTGTGCGCTTCGATTCAAATTGAAAAATAAAGAGATGTTACTAGTCTTATATATTTCACTCTCTCCGAGGCAAGCTTAGTTTTAATACTCTCCACACATTTAGCTACTTGTCCAGGAGGGAATAAATTTCCCTATAATGACCTCAAATATTGTTCGAGTGCCATGGGCACTGTGAAAAAGAAAACAGCACACACTCTGATTCAAGCTTAGTTTTTCATGTCAGAGGATTGACCTTCTTGACAATTTATGACATGACAGTTCACTACATTTTTGAGCTCATTGAGGTCTTCCAGACAATGATTTTGCAGTGGATGCTCCTCCCTATGTTTTTTTTTGGTGTTTGTTCATCTACTACATGTCTTATGTCTTTATGTCCGAGGTTGCAGGATGCTCTATTGTGAGCTGTGGTATTTTTGTGAAGGGTGTTAATGATGTGCTTTGGTGAACTTTGGTAGGTTGAGCAATACAAGGACTTCACACCATATTACTGATGCATCTGAACTGCTGGGTGGTCTAACCAATCATAAAGGAGCTCAGCGCAGAACTGGAGTTGGTTCATATTTTAGTACACATGAAGTAGCCCTAACACGATGCCACTGGCAGGTTTGTAATTTCTGTCATTTAAAAAATTTGGCAGCAATGAACTTAGAACATTTGGCCACAGTTATTGCTTTGTGACTGCTGTATCTCTTCTTGGGTTCAGATAATACAGCTACTTCCAAGTTCACGTTGTGGCCAATTTTTTGCATGGGTTGTTGTGGAGGGAATCATGCTTAAGATTCCTATAACTATTCCACGAGCATTTTACCTCAACGCTAAAGCACCCGCGATGGAAAATTTTCCTGGTAGGCGTGTCACCAAGACACTTCCTCATGGAAGGCCGAGCTATAACCTAGTTGAGGTATGTCTATAGTACATCTCTTGTAGGTGGTTATTTCTGGTCTTGCCATTTGCCTCTCATTCTAATTCTTGTTGAGCTATGATTCCTCCATAGGTCATTATAGATGAAGACAAGTTTAGGAAGGAAAGCAAGAAACTAGCAGCTCTTCTTGCAGACCCAGAAGTTGAGGTAAGCATATTAGAATGCATATATGCTGCTGAACTTCACATGGTTCTCACTGTGTGGCTATTCATGTGCAGAAGCCATTGAGGTGGATCTGTGTTTGATGTATTTCCCTAACAAGATTTATGTTAATGCAGTCTTGAAACATGCTTCAGGAACTGCAGATAACCCTTTTATTTTTACACAAATTCCTTTGACCTGGCCCTTCAATTTCTGATATATTTCTCTTTGTGCACGCTTGCTTATTGTTACCGGTGCCCTCACACTTTTGAGTGATTAATTGTTATGAAGAGCGAGATTATTACTGAATCATGTGGATACCAAACCTGATCTGGTTGAGCTCTCCACTTTGTCTTGTAGGAGATCTTTGCAGTGTTGCCTATCTCATATTTTATTATTACTAACTTCACTTTTGAATCTTTAAGAAGGTATTCCAACACTGGCAAGTATTTACAAGTTTTTATTAGTGACCTTCAGCTCTGATGATCTGTGATCTAATCCTCCTTTGAAATATATATCGTTACTGCATTTAAGTAATTAATGTCATGGCATGGATGTGATAAGTTATATATTGTGATACTTCTATTTACATGTTTTGTTGAATTATAGTTCTGCTCAAGATGATATTTCATAGTGCTGCTTTAGTGGCTATTTTCTCCTTTTTGTTCCAAAATATAAATGGATATCCAAACGTTTCTGCAAAACATTTGGATTCATGAACTAGGTAAAGGGCAGTTGTTAGTAAGTTTCTAATGAGAGGGTTATTATAGTTTTTGAAATTGCAAGATTTTATTTGGTAATTGCTTATGATCGAGCAGTTGCAGTTTTCTTGTCCTGTGATATAATTTTGATTTCTCTTAATTTAAAATTTTTGATCAGGGGATATATGAATCAAAGGTGCCATTGGAGTTTAATGCGGTAATCCAAATTGGTTGTGTCTGTAAAGTGGATAAAACTGCTAAAAAACGAAATGCCCAGGATGGCTGGAGTCTGAGTGAGCTGCATATGAAGACCACAACAGAATGTTCCTATTTGGAGCAATCAATATCTTTCTTTTACATATATCATAGGTAACTCACTGTACCGTATAAAGATATTGCTTTATTATATATGAGTAGGCTAAACAGTACTTTAATATTTCAATAGTTCAAAATTGACCAGGAGGCCTTTCCTTAATTCAAGCTTTAAAATTCTATTTGGAGCATATTTCACTGTTATTTGTCTTTGATTTAAATCATTAGCATAGAAGATGGATAGTTTAGGATTTTAAATGCTCCATAACTAATCAGTCCAGCATACAACATCTGGAACTGGATTAAGTATCCTATGGGGAGAGAGAAGGGGGTGTTAAGAACTATTGAGCTATTTTTATCTTATGTGTAATGAGCAGGTTGGTTTAGTTTCTTAAACTGCATATTTTTCTGTTAAATGCTATTTTTTTTAAACAATAAATCCAATTTCTTCAAGAATATTTAAGTTTGTTGTCAGGTTCTTTTCCTATCCTGCTCATTTTCATTCTTATCTTGAAGCCTAGTATTCCTGCTGATTGCTCATTTTTTTACTACCCACTACAGCATCTCTGAAGGACGTGCTATATATGTCATTTATTTGCCTGCATTGGGGACGGTATCTGTTGTGGTTGTTAATCCTTACCAAAATAAGGATATAACACCATCTTTTCTTGAAAGACAATTTCGGGAAGCTTGCCAAGCATTGTCAATTGAAGCAATACCTCCTAGGAATAGTATTGTTTTCAAGGTGAATTAGTAGCCTTCCTTTTCTTTACGTGGCTTGCTATCTTGGCTTTCTTCTACTGCAGTAGCTCTTATGTTTGTTGGTTAATCTTGGGTGCTAATTTCAGGTGGACTATGTTGGACATGTCAAGGATGCTGAAAAGATTTTACAAGGAACAATTAGCGAACTCAGGTGTTACTCATAGCAGCTAATATGTAGCTTCAAAATCTTGATAAAACAGATAAGATTCTAAGGACAGCTGTTGCATTCATCTCTCTATATGATTTAGTTGCATCATCATGGATGATGCATTTCTTCACCAATTGCAGAGAAAAGTGAATGGATTATGTCTACTAATTCCACAATGTTATAAACTCATAAAGACATGTAGGTAATAAAATGGTGTCTTCATTACACATCTGTGCTCATGTGATAATGTCATGTATAAGTGGCCTATTAAGTGATAATATCATGCGTGGTGCATTTAAAACTCCTGAAGGGCTTCAAATTCCTGAATTTGTTCTGAGTACATATCAGTGACTTCCTATCTGCTATGTTGTAGGATTTTGCTGAACTTCCATCATCTAGATATAGTCAGATGAGATTTCATTTGTTTTTGCTAGCCAAATAAAATATGCTTGCTTATTTTCTTTGATTAACAGAGACAAGCATCATGGACCTACACTTGCTGTCATTGAATGCCCAAATGCACACTTGATGAAGTCAGGTGTACCAGCTCTTGATGATTTCCCTTGTGTGAGCATACCTTCAAATGCTCGTGATAGTCAGTATCAGGTAATATAATGCTAAATCGATAGCTTCTTCACATGCACAAGTTCCTTTGCATCGGGTTACATTCTTTTCACTGCTTAATTCTTGTGCTATGCATTGAATAGGTACTTGGGTGGCAACAAGCATCTGCAAAAATTGGCATGCAACGTTCTGCTGCATCATCTCAGTGGTTGAATGAAAGAATTTCTCTCTCAAGATATGCCCATGTAATTTTTTTCTTCTGGAGCAAATTGTTAGTCCATCTGTCCCTTTTGCTTATGTAAATATAAACTTTTTAAATCTGCTGTGCAGGTACCCTTGGGAAATTTTGAACTTGACTGGCTTATATTCACGGCAGATGTCTTCTTTTCGAGAGCATTACATGATCAACAACAGGTACTTTAATGGGACAATAGCTTCCATTTTTGTGTAAATTGATTAAGATTCTCTTGCACTTGTGCATTTATTCTGAGAGGCTGAAGTTGATGGCAGCAAACCAGCCACAGTTATTTCCATAACTCAAAGAGTTACTTTTATATATGCAAATTGTTTTACAATTTTTTCCGTTCCAGCTTAAGTGTATCAATTCTTGCAGGTGCTTTGGATATCTGATGATGGTGTTCCAGATTTAGGAGGTAATCATGAAGAATCTACATGTTTTGCTGATGAGGTTAGTTTCAAATAATCACAAACAAAATTAGGAAAACCCCTAAGTTGTAGAAATCTGGAGATCATTTTGTTTTCCTTGTGTAAGAAAAGTTAGTTGAACTTATTTCTAGTACACTATGGATTTTTCTTGTTTCTGTAGCAATATCTGTTTACTTTGTTGTTGTTTTTTGTGAACTTACTATTTGTTCTGAAATAGGTCCAACAACCTGTTCTAACATACCCTGGAGCATATAGGAAAGTTTCTGTCGAATTAAAGGTTCAGATTTTTTGTCATTCTCTCCTTTTATTTATGGTGTGATCTGGGGAGATGCTAATTGTCCTTGATTGCAAGTAACCAAGAGTAAATTTTCTGTGCAGATACATCACCTGGCTGTAGATGCTCTTCTGAAAAGTAACCAAATAAATGAAATGGAAGGAGGTGCTTTGTTAGGATTCGATCAGGACATGAATTCCAGTACAACTCTATATGATCAGAGTGGCTTTGACGAGGCTACCTCATCTGCATCTGGATTGCGTGTCCTGAAACAGCTGATCCAGAGGTGCCTTGCAGATGCAGTTACATCAGGAAATGTTTTTGCTGATGCAATTTTACAACATCTGTATCGTTGGCTTTGCAGGTCGTAGTGCTATAATCTTTAACATACACCTGTTATTTTTGGATTTGTTTATTCATTTCTTTTGCTTTAATGTCACAGCCCTCAATCAAAGCTTCATGATCCAGCTCTTCACCGTATACTCCACAAGGTAAATGCTGGCTTCACACGGATATTTTTGTGTCATGAGGAAAATGTCCCACCATTAGATTAGGGTCACAAGGATTCTCTGCCATCAGTCTTCCACCATCTCATTCATTTTTCTATTTTCTAGCTCTTCTCATATAATTGATGGTGTGTAGTAATTCTTTCAATATGTGAATGTATATTGACATTTTTCCATACCATTAAGTTGACGATAATTCCATTTTACATTCTTAGGTCATGCAAAAGGTTTTTGCTTTGCTGTTGGCTGAATTACGCAAATTAGGTGCCACAATCATATTTGCCAATTTTTCGAAGGTTATCATAGACACAGGAAAATTCGAATTAACTGCTGCCAAAGCTTACTGTGACAGCGTGCTCAAAACTTTGCAAAATAGGTTTGTTATGCCAACAATTATAAGATATATCTTCCGTTTTCTCTTCCTTCTTGTAATTCTTCTGTCTTTGCTGAATTGTAGAGAACTGTTCGAGTGGATTGAGCTTGAACCATTGCAGTTTTGGCATTCCTTGCTCTTTATGGATCAGGTTTGTAAAGACACTGATTGTGATCAATCATGATAAATAAATTTGTGACAGATCCTCCATATATTCAGTTTTTTGATGTGCTATTGACACTTTCAGAAATGAACTTTTTCACCAAAAATGTGTTGTACAACTTTTAAACTGTATTTGGTGTATTATCTTTTTCTAGTTTCTACATTATATGAGAAATTCCCAAGCTATGCTTTTCCCTTGTTTTTTTCAATTGTCAAGGGGCTTTGAATTTAGAATTCTTCTATCATTTACATAGACTTCTCTGACATTGTCATTCCAGCATCGCACTCTTCAATTGACATTTTCCATTTTTTTTTCAAAAGCCTCCAAAATGATGCCATTGGAATTGAAATTTGATTTATTTGGATTTTGGATTTCTTCTATCATTTACATAGAGTTTCTTTGACGTTGTCCTTCCAGTATTGTACTCTCCAATTGATGTTTTCCTTTTTTTTTTTCAAAAGCCTCCAAAATGATGCCATTGGAATTGAAAACTAAATTAATAAAAGGGTTTGAATTCTTGTTGTTTGGAAATTACTGCATTTGCTTTGAAAGATCTTTCCTTTTCTTAATCTACTGAAATCATAAAAAAAATGTTGGTTTTTCCGTGTTCCAATCAATTCATGGTCACTTCACTTTCTGGGTAACAGTATAACTACGGTGGCATTCCAGCCAGACCTGATGACAGTTCTCACAATGATTTACATCATCACTCCCCAAGAGAAGAACCAAAAGTGGATATTGTGTCAAACTGGAATATTGCTGAATACCTGCCCAAGAAAATCCAGGTATCTTCTCTGCAACAATTGTGGCATGTTTAAGGGACTACTTTACTGGCCAACTAATATAATGATTTTGTTTGGTCAATATTAAGCCACCCATTTTAGAATATGGAACTTCTCTTTATGCTATGATTTGTTCTTTATTTTTTTGCTGGGTTGTCTTTTTCAATAATCTTTTGAGCCTTTTGCAGGATCATTTTGTTTTAATTGTCTCAGAATTCATGTTTATTCCCTGGGACTATGCACAAAAGCAAGCTGCAACAAGAGAAGCTTTGCGCGATGGCAACTCATGTACTCCATCAATCACCATTGTAGCTGCTGAGAATTTTGAATCACACATGGTGGAATATATTAAAGGGCAGGTATTAATGTGGATATTTGTCAGTGAAAGATGAATGATGTCTTGATTCCTTCATAAATTCTGAATTGATTCTTTTGATTTTCATATATGCAGATCGGCACACACTTCACAGACAAACTTCTAGGAATTATTCGAGATACTGTTCTTCACATGAAGGGGATAAACAAATCTGAGAATGGCCAACAGATTTCACTCGGTATCCAGCAACCTGCGGGCATGAACCACAAAGGGGATCCTGCACTGGAATTCATTAAGCATGTTTGTGCTGTCCTGGCTCTTGACCAGCACGTGCAGCATGAAGTTCTGGTAATTTGTGCTTAACTGACCAGCACTAGAACATCCCATAAAATAAGAGCTAGCACAAAATTCTAATTTCTTTTTTGCTTCAACATACAACAAGTCTCTTTACTCCACAAGTAGTGTTTTGTTTGTCCATGATCTAAAAGATAAAAAAATATATAATATGTTTTTTAGTTGGAAGAATTAGAATTATATTTTAACCTTCTTACAAATTGATTATAGAATTCGTTTTCTAATTTAAAGTAAATTAAAATTTTTATCATTTTTTTGCATGATTGACAAACAAAACCTTATAGATGGAACTATATTTGGAAGCTAAACTCTTAAAGACAATTTATATTTGTGTTCCAGTTGTCTTTCAGAAATGATGCGATATCTCATTTGCTTGCCATCATTTTACAGGTGATGAGAAAGAATCTGTTAAAATATGTACGTGTTCGGGAGTTTGCTCCAGAAGCTGAGTTTCATGATCCCTGTCCTTCCTTTATCTTACCAAATGTAATTTGCAGGTAAGAATAACCATATAGGTTCTTACATTATCCAGAAGAAGATTTATCTTTAAAAAATCCTAATAAGAATTAGACTGATCATATCATTTTTTACATCATTTTTAATCTTTAAGCTTGGATGATGCTTTTGAGTATTTTGGTTGGATGCAAGATGATGTCTAATTAGAGACAGACCTGAACCTTCTTGTGAAACCCATCCGTAAGAGTTCTAGTAAAGCTAAATTTTTCTGCTGGTTAAGGTTTCTGGAAATCTCTTTGTATAATATTTATTGTTGACTATGTTTGCTGGATTTGGATTTATATAACTGCCAATTATCTTATGAACATCTGCCTCCTGAAAAGTTCTTTATGACACAATTTAATCTTCTGAGCTGAATGAATATGAACTCGCACTCTTTTGAATTGGTTTCAAGTGTTAACTAGCCACCTCAAAATGGATTTTATTTGATTACTGATGAGAACAAATTTTCAAAAAGAGGAATGGAACTAGGTTGCATGGAGTGTAGCTTTTGGACTAGTGAGTTATGAGCTTAGTTTCCATAGTTCAGTTCTGTGATGTTGGGGGTACATTTACAAGACTCCAGATTCTAGAAAACAAGTTAACAATGACCATGCCAGGTCTCTCGTTGCAGTACTGGATCCTTCAAATACTTGGTTAAACCAGGGTTTGTAATAAATTAACTGTTGTTGTTGACATGCGTTAACTAGTTTTCTGTAGGAATTTTGTGACAGTGGATTGCATTTTTTTTAAAACTTTGTTTCTAATCATTTGATTCGTATTTTGATACAGTTGAAGCTGATAATTAGTTACATTTTTCTTCCATTTAGTTTTTGATCAGCTCAACATCTTGCTAACTCACTTTTATGTTTGAACAGTTACTGCAATGACTGCAGAGACCTGGACTTGTGTCGTGACTCAGCTGTATTGGCAGAGGAGTGGCGCTGTGCCGTGCCACAGTGTGGCCAGCCTTACGACCGAGAAGTAATGGAGAATGCTCTTCTTCAAATTGTACGACAGAGGGAGCGTCTTTATCATTTGCAGGATCTGGTATGTCTTAGGTGCAATCAGGTCAAAGCTGCTCATTTATCAGAACAGTGTTCATGTGCTGGATCGTACAGGTGCAGGGAAGATGTTTCTGAATTCCGCAGAAAAATGCAAATTTTCTTGAATGTAGCCATTCGTCAGAAGTTTCAACTCCTCCAGGAGTGTGCCTCTTGGATTTTAGAAGTCATCTTATAAGGAGCAAGATATACATTAATCTTGTTTTCTATAAATCTGTAATCCTTAATTTTCTAGTGTTTCCAAATCCCTCATTAATTTAAAAAAAGAAGAAGAAAATAAGAAATCCCCTGTTAATATCACGCGAACATCTTTCTTCCTTTAAATTAGGATAGCTAACATCGTTCTTGTTTGTCTCTGCCACCACCATCTAGGTACGCTATTGCTGGAGGTTGCATGTTAAAACTTATTGCGTTGTCAAGGAATTTTTCTTCTGGAGGACTAAGCACCCAGGGCCAAAAATCCATGTGAAATTTGATTAAACAATAGATGCCAATTGTTTCCTTTTCCTAATT
>Ga0325404_1001466_pt1 | contig 25004 bp, 17 predicted proteins | sample PopdelMetagenome_18_FD_205664 | JGI IMG/M metagenome (GOLD analysis project Ga0325404, IMG submission 205664) | Populus deltoides microbial communities from Bellville, Georgia, United States - Xylem-Control-R1 | ecosystem: Host-associated > Plants > Phyllosphere > Stem > Wood/Secondary xylem...
ATGGAAATACTGGAGAGTGTGAAGGTGTGCATGGCAAAGGCAGTGGACAATGCTTCGGCAGAGGGGCATAATGTGGACGCTGCTTTGAAGGCTATTGGTTTGACCAATCAGAGAGAAACTACTCTTGTTTGGAGCAAATCCACTGGTCGTCCACTCTATAATGCCATTGTTTGGATGGATGTTCGCACCACTTCTGTTTGCAGGTTTCCTTTACTTCGCTTATCATCCATTTCCACTCCAAAATTATTTCTTTTTTATTTTCCTATGACTGAGGATTTTCTTTATCAGAATTTCTTTATTGTTGCTTTGGTTTTGATATTACCCCCATTTGATTGATTGATATTGCTGGAAATTTGTGATACTAGAAGGTTTGACTTTTTCTCTCTCTCTCTTTTTTTTTTTTTTTCAAATCATTGATCATTAGCTGTGTTTCCAAGGTTTATTGTAAGGATCTAATATATCCCTTTTGATTGATTTCTATTGCTGGAAATTTATGATACCAAAAGATTTTAGACTTTTTTTTTTTAATATTTGATCATTTGCGGTGTTTCCAAGAATTACTGTAAGCATATTTTGAAGGGTTTTCTTTTAACAGGAGGCTGGAGAAAGAAATGCCAGGAGGAAGGACTCATTTCGTTGAGACATGCGGATTGCCAATTAGCACTTATTTCAGTGCCATGAAGTTAATCTGGTTGATGGAAAATGTGGATGTGGTTAAAGAGGCTATCAAGAAGAAAGATGCTTTGTTTGGAACGGTAGATTCTTGGTTGATCTGGAATTTAACTGGCGGAGTAAAGGGTGGCTTGCATGTGACTGATGTCTCTAATGCATCTCGAACTATGCTCATGAATCTTAAGACTCTTGAATGGGATAAACCTACATTAGAAACCCTGAAAATCCCAGCTGAAATTCTTCCAAAAATTATCAGTAATTCTGAGATTATTGGAAAGATCAGAGAGGGATGGCCGCTTGTTGGTTTCCCAATTGCTGGATGTCTTGGTGACCAACACGCTGCGATGGTTGGGCAAGCCTGTAAAAAGGGTGAGGCTAAGAGCACTTATGGAACTGGTGCTTTCATACTTCGCAACACGGGTGAGGAGGTGGTACATTCAACGCATGGGCTTCTAACCACCTTGGCATTTAAGCTTGGCTCAAAAGCGCCAGCAAACTATGCACTTGAAGGCTCAATTGCTATTGCTGGGGCTGCAGTTCAATGGCTCAGAGATAGTCTTGGAGTAATTAAAAGCGCTGGTGAAATCGAGGAACTGGCATCTCAGGTTGATACAACTGGTGGGGTTTATTTTGTTCCTGCCTTCAATGGATTGTTTGCTCCATGGTGGCGTGATGATGCTCGTGGGGTTTGTATTGGGATCACAAGGTTTACAAGCAAGGCTCACATTGCTCGAGCTGTGCTTGAGAGCATGTGTTTTCAAGTGAAGGATGTGTTGGATTCAATGCATAAAGATGCCGCAGGTTCTGAGGAGGGAGAATTCTTGCTTAGAGTGGATGGTGGTGCTACTGTCAACAACCTCTTGGTGCAGATTCAGGTTTGAGCTTTAAAGCGTTCTTCTTATTCTGTATCAATCATATTTGCTCTTATTTACTGTTCTGTAACAATTTTGATTGCCCCTCGCAGGCTGACTTGCTAGGAAGCCCTGTGGTGAGACCAGCTGATATTGAGACAACAGCCCTCGGAGCAGCCTATGCTGCTGGTTTAGCTGTCGGGGTTTGGACAGAAGAAGAGATTTTTGCTTCTGGAGAAAAGTCCAAGTCTGACACCACTTTCCGCCCCAAACTAAATGAGGAGCTGAGGAAGAAGAAGGTGGATTCGTGGTTCAAAGCTGTTGAAAGGACTTTTGACTTGGCTGATCTTTCCATTTGACGCTGTTTATTAATGACGCTTCCATCCTATCTTTTCATTCGCTTTCGATCCATATCTTGTCACAAGCTTAATAATTTTAACCGACGGTTTAATCCTATCTGTAATTTCTATTATATGATCAATTTCTGTACGCTAAAATCAGCTGGCCATCCTGGAAATTATGGGGTTCAGCTGGTTGCCTGCAACTCTGTAACCTGTGTAAGTCCTGTATCCCCGAGGTTCATCATCATCCCTTGGGGTGTGTTTGGTAGTTCGGTAATGCATGGACAGCGTTTATCAGAGTACATTTTTAGTGTGTTTTTTTATTCAGTATATCAAATTTGATGTTTTTTTCAACTCGGACGCGAAAAACACCTGTTCTTGCTCAACGTTCATATTGTTTTCTTGTGACTGGTGAAATCTTATGTTTTGGATCCTTGAGAACTAGTGAACTAGCACTGAGGTTGCCTGATAGTAAGGTGCCATTCTCTGTACCCCTTCAATTCAATAGAATATGGGATGGAGAGCCAAACCCTAACAATGGAGTAAATGGCATGGAACGGAGGGCTTCAAGCTGTTTCTGTACAAGACAAGAAATTAGTCTTTACTTTTTTGCAGTGTTCTGAATTGCTGTAAACAAACAGGAGGAGGGATGATATGTGAGGAAATCATACAGATGAAGCTGCCAAATCTGAGGGCCTTTTTATTAATCAAACAAAATCTTTTAAAGAAAAACTTTGCAATTTATACAAAGATTATTGGCACCTACAAAGTAAAGAACAGCTAAAATCAATAGACTCGAAATACAGGCTCTCTTCCACATCGTCCTCTAATCATTTCTACAGTGTTGAGATGCAATTGCAAAGAGATTTTGTCCATAAAAAGCAAGACAATGGAACACCACCGTTTTTCTGTCGTCTGCTTTGAGTTATTCACTCTTTCAAAGAACAGGTGCACAGAGTGATTGCTGGTTGTACAACCCAGCAACCCCGTTTGTGAACTGCTGTTTGTTTCTTCTCCGCTTTGTAACAACTATAAATCCTTCACCGTCACCGTGATTGTTTTTATTAGCATCTGGGGTTTTCAGCTGTTCACCGTCGCTGGACTGAGTATCCAATTTTGTCTTTCCTTCATTTCCATAGAGGATTTTTATAATTGCACTGTCATTAGCTATTGCATCCGAAGAACTTTCTGAACTGTCAAACTTTTTACCGCCTAGGGTCTCGCTTCCACCGTCAATATTATTCTGGACTGACTTCACAATGAAACTGAGCAATATCTGCCTTGCAAGTTCTGCCTTCTCGGTCTCAGAGGTGGTCCTTTTTGTAGAACAATCTTGAACTTCATTACCGGATTCCTTACCAAAGTCCTCCTCTTCCTCTCTTGCCTTGCTTGTCTCGAGCAAAGATTTCGTCTCGGTTGAAATAGCAGAATCTCCATTTTCAGGATTTGTTTGCCAAGCTCTACTGGGAACAAACTCAGGTGCATGTGGGTTCATGCTTCTAGGTTGTGTTGCCAAATGAGTTCGGTATTTCAGCAAACCTTGTCTCATATGGTAAGATTGAGCAGTTCTATAATACAGCGGAGATCTAGGCCCACGAGGAACTCTTGCAAGTGGAGGTGCCACTGGGACAACAAGCATTCCTTGACTAGCTGTCGCATCATATATGCTTGGTGCAGAAGCTGAGTTTAAAGGGTGAACCAGTGGGCACACTCCTGGATTGAATGGTTCAGCTGCAGCTGAAAGCTTACTTCCATTTTTCTCAATGTACTTTTCCTGATTAGAAGAAGAAATTTCCTCAACTTCAGGGCCAGATTTTTCGGGTTGAGTTTCACTTTCATGAGTTCCTTCTGCTTCATCAGGACCTGGTTTATTATCAATAACAGGGATATCATTGCTTTCCTCCTCCTTAAATGTCTCAACGCCACATATCTGAGTTTCAGGTTTAGCCCCGCTTGATTCTTCTACTATCTCCTGAGATGGCTTCAAAGCCATACCAGGGGGTGCCACAGCTACTTCTTTGTAAGAGAGCGATTTTGATGCCATAGCAGTGAGGTTTGCCGGAGGAGAAAAAGGTTTGGAGACAGTAGCTTTTGCCTGCAGTTCAATTGATTGCTTTGCAGGTGACACCTCCATTGTAATTGTCCTTGGAGTTCTTCTTTGTGCCGGGGAAATGATTTGACTCCTATAGCTTCTTTCTCTATTACTCGAATATTCTGCAGTATTTATGTTTAGCTTTGCAAGAGCTGGTCGTCTACGGCCAGATTTCCTGCCAGCAGCTTTCCATGACCGTCCTTTTGGATTGGCTTCTAGCCATCCTTCATCTGAAGTTGTTTCTTCAACAACTTCCCCCGCAACTGTGGGCCTGTACTTGGTGATATCATCATTTTCCTCTGCTTCTTCGTTATGAATCATATCCACCCCTTGTTCTTGAGTGTTGCCATCATCTGTCATAACCATTGCATTTCCCAAGCCATCTTTGACCATTACATCTTGATGGACTTGATAGGACTTATCACTAACCTGGAGTACCTGTGGATTTTAGATTAAAGGAAGATAGGGGTCATGTTCTCATAATATAGTAGATAAATTAAATCAGATTTTGGAGAGCTGTCAGGTGTGGATGATACTTGTAATTCAGTAACATTCCAGAGGAACTTGAGATGTGACATTGTGTTCAGAAGAAGCAGAAATATAACATTTTCAGGATTTCTCTGGCGTTTAAAACTATATGGAGCATGTTTACTATCTGAAAATGATGCAGATTAGAAAAATGTGTTTGTTTAAAACTTCTAATCAAACAACTTTGCATTATTAACTACCTTTGCACGACGCTGTTTCCTGAGAGCATCACTTCCTCTAGAGTCTTGATCAGGACTAATGTAATCCAGGAGATCTGATACACTGCAGCAGAGAGTCACAGGCTTTGGTATCCCAACATAAAAATGCAAATGAAGAAACAAGTAATGTGGAGAATACCATATCAATACCTAAGGTGACCTTTGCTTGCGATGGATGCATCTGGCTTTGGAGTTCCATTTCGTGCTGCTTCTTGCTGCTCTAGGGCTTTTGATTCAAAATATTCAAGCCATGCAGCAGCATCCTGCATTAAAAAACACAGCACCTTGATGAGTTACAGACTTGCAGTTATTAATGATGAGTTTCACAGATTGACAACAGAAAATTATAAGCAACCAGCACTGACACAACAAAACAAAAAAAAAATTATGATTATGAACGAAGTTATCCAGATTCTAGCCCCTTAAGATCTGGGCATGAATGCAGGAAAACTAGGCTGAACACTCCAAAATAATTGCAAAAATCCTAAAGATAGCTGAATCAAGGACTTCCAGGCATGCCCACACCGACCAATGGAAAACAAGTCTCTGTAAACAAATATCCTTATTTATTTTATTAGTATTATTTACATATATTTTTACCATAAGGAAAGTCATGTAAATTCGATCACGACTACATATTTTCCGTTACCTGAGTACGAAGATCCTCCGTTCCAAGTTTTGCCTGAAGTATCTTGAGTGTCGTTTGCTCATGTTGAACACTTAAGGAATATGCCTCCATCAGAGAAAGAGCAATGGCTATAGCATGGTAGCTTGCAGCTGTCTGTCAGGCCGAGAAAAGGAAGGTAAATAGAAGTGTTTATTCATTCTTATCCTTTTTCATAAGTTTTAGATAAGTGCAAAATAAAAATGTCCACCTCTTGACAAGATTAGCATGCATGGTGTTATTTAGTGAGTGAAAAGAACCTGTATATGATCTGCCCCTAACAATCTTTGATTGCACTTTAGAGCTTCATGCAGGTATCTGAGAGCAACATGAACATTTCCCATACCCTCTTCCATCATAGCCACATTGATGTATGTAGCGGCGGTATTAGGGTGGGACAGACCACAAGCAAATTGAAGAAGGAATAAAGCACGGTTCACATATCTGTTGAAATTTATCCAGTTCAATCAGAGACTCCAAGAAGTCCAACAACAGAACTACAGATTGTGCACATCACTTAATGAATACGTTATGATCACACAGGTGAGGGGGCAGATTTCCATTAAAATTTTAAATTTAAAGAAACTCTGTTTTCATGGTAACAGTTAATTACAACAAACACGTGAAGGGACAATTTCACCATAAATTTAGATTTGGCAAATCTCTGGTAGTTATGATATCGTTAATTTGGAATGACTACGTCAATAATGAAAGGTGTGCAAGTCAAAATGAGTTCTTAAGGTAATCACTTTGAACTTACTTCAAAGCTAACTCAACATGTTGAAGACGATAATAAAACACAGAAAGATCACCATAGCTTTTCATTGTATCTGGATGATCAAGACCAAGTTCCCTCTCATTGATATCCAAAGCCTTTTGCTGGTATATAGTAGCCTAACAAATAAAAGCAACCAAAAAGTAGCTTTCTTTAGATTCATATAATATTTCAATAAGATAGACAGAGATGCCAAAAAACTGTCTGATGTGGTTAAAGCTCACAATAATTTCATAGAAGTGAAAACATTTGAACTTTCTACTGAATTGCATGAATGCTTCAAAATTGAAGTACCAAACATGTTCATAAAAATCTAGCAAAACTGCAGCTGCTTCCGTGTTCAACTTCCCACCTTTTCAAATAACCATTCTATAGAAGCCTTTTCAAATAACCATTCTATAGAAGTCGAGAATACCATTCATGTGCAGTTCAACCAATTTGAAGCATCATTCTATTATATCTTTTTCAGTCACTACTCTAATTATAGATATACCTTTTCGTAAAGGAAACAAATCAAATCACTAAAACCAAAGAAAATGCTAAAGAGAATATTAGTTACCTGATTAAAGTCTCCTGTGTGGTAGAGAACAACAGCTAGAAGACTGTAAGCACTGGCAGTAATCCGATGATAGGGACCACATACAGCTATCATCTTTGCTAGAGCCTTGAATGGAAGCAGTACATATTTTGAGACGAAATGATGTCTAAATGAATAAAGGAATTCATATAGCATTAACATACAGATTCAATGGGATATTATTACCTTCGTTCCATAATTAACAGCATCCTCAAGCTTTCCTTTATCAAGAGCGACCTTCGACGACTCCAACAGAGTCCGTCCATCAGCTGAAGAGCATCCTACATTCTGTGAAGCATTGTGCATACATCAAATTTAGGTTGAAATTCTATGTGCTCAGAATTTTTGAGAGATTTATAACACAAATTCACACCTTACACACGGGAACTACACTGATAATGTCGCATTTCCTAAAGGGGTTTGAGCACTCCATGTCATAATCTCTTGGAACCAACTCCAATCCAACCTGGCAGGGGAATTTATTGTAAAAACCATGATTGGGACATATGCAGCAGCCAACAGCAGTAAGAACAATCGGTACCTTATGGCAAAGTCCACGAAGAATTGAAAGCTTTCTCAAATGCTGAAATTCGTCTTTCAGTGTCCAACCAAATCTCTGGGAAAGAAATGTTCGCAACCACTGCAATTTGAGAGCATGGTCATCCTTCATAGTTTGATCACTGCCTTCAACCCCACAACTTCCAAGCAAGAAATTTAGGGATGAAGCTATGGCTGCAGACAAGTCTGATATATTGTTGATAGATGCAATAACCACTTTAAGTATGTGCTTGAAAGCTCGAGTAACCATCTCATGAACACAGAGTGATTGTATGTGAGGAAGCTTCTCTGCAAGTTCAACCTGATTGCAAGAAGTTTAGAATCAACAAAATCAAAGCGACTTCTTAAGCATAAGACAGTGAAGAATTTTTCAAGGATATTGCTGTGGCCTTTTCCCTAAACTTGCATCTACACACACAGAGAGCACAGAGAGAGAGAGAGAGAGAGAGAGAGAGAGATTTCTCACCACCCGTCCCAAAGAGCGCATCTGCAGTCCCCTAAAATGCATGAAGTCAGTCAGTGTGCGACCATCAACAGGCGAAAGTTCAAGGGAGCCAAAATCCGTTACCTAATAAAGTATAAGATCTGGATTATAAACTGTTAAAACTCTAGTCAGCAAAGTAAGAAACTGCATAAATTAAATATTACCAGCTTAGGCAATGCAACTTCATCATAATATCTGTATGCTGTTTGAAGAAGCTCATCTGCTGACTGTTGCAAGAAAATACAGTTGGACCCAGAAATAACAATAAAGAAAACTTAGGTCATAATAAAGACAACATCAACAACAACAATGAAAATGACAAAACAAGTCAACCTTTAAATGAAGGCCAGTTCCGGATTCTTTCAGACGCAAGAAGGCTTCTTCAGAAACCAATCTCCTCAATTCGCACCCAATGTTGGACTCATCATTGCCATGTTGTCCGGCATTAATTCCCATAGCTTGGCTGCACGGGCCAGATTCAATTTCTTCTCTATCATGTGTGGAAGTCACAGTAAGCTTCATATCCCTCTTCTTCAAAAATTTGAATTCCTTTCCAAGACCTTTCACAGCTTGTTCGTTCTCACTATTATCCTCAGGGCTTTTAGAATTGGTATCTTTTGAAGCTTCATGCTTTTGCAGATGTTGCAACCAACATGAGCCAAGTTCCCATCTAATAGACCTTTCTGAAGCAATTGGCTTCTCCTCTTGCTTGGTTAAACTCTCTTTAATTACTTTCCGAATAAGACATCTAGATGCTTCTAACTCTTCCAAAGTAGAGTGAGAAGACTGTCCTAGAGATGATTCAGCACTGCAACACTTGTGCAGCAGCACCCTTAAACTGCAAGAAGGTTTGGATAGCTTATCCCTTTAAGTCCATAGTGCATGATGAAAACATGTACATGAATCAAGAGTACTTTCTTTAAAAAATCTTGTACTCTCAATATGCATTTAAATAATTTTAGATTTTAGTAAACGTAGAATTGACTCCTGAAATAAAGTAATAGCATGATTATCTTTTCTTTTAATGTCAACTTTCAAAGTCTTTGAAAACAAGTTATTTTACTTGAAACTTATTTTTGTAATGTCTGACGAAAATTTTCAGATCTGATAAGGAAACCGAAGGATGGGACACTAAATAAATTTTTTTGACAAGTGAAGGACACATAATAGCCATTTGTTTCTTTCTTGATTGTCCTAGCAATTTACAGGGTCTAGTGCCATGTGCTAGAAGAAACTATATAAAATTTTTCGACAAGTGAAGGACACATAATAGTCATTTGTTTCTTTCTTGAATATCCTAGCAATTTACAGGGTCTAGTGCCATCTGCTAGAAGAATGGACACTTATATATCATGGAAATATTCACATATTAAAGGAAGAAAAGCTAACTCACTTTTGTAGTGTCATGTTTTCCTCATTCCTTAAGCAGGAGTTTAAAACATGCTCTTAAGAGATGTTTCAAGCTTTTGCTTTTATGTGTTTGCTTTGGTCATCAAATTAGGACTAGAAAGCAATCTGAGCATGCAGCTCTCCAATTGGATCCTGAGCAGCAAATATCATAAATCTAATTTGCTGTCCTTTCAACAGGGATCCTAAGCGTGCACTTTTAAATATCTTTTACACAATAATCTACAGAAACAACACTAACACTTTGACTCTGAATACAATCAACTCAAACAAGAGACTCAAAACAGATAAGACCTGGGCTACCAGAATACGTTCCCATTAATTCCACAATTTCTGAGTATTAGCATGTGTATCCTATGTGCATCCAACAGGGCTCAATCTTCCAAACACTGATATTAGGTTGACTAGAGATCTAGCTTGTAGTTCAAACCTGTTAATATTAAGAGCATTAGCTCCTCCATCTAGTAGATCATCAATTTCAATATCTTGAGCATCAAACTTTTTCTTCATCACATTGCCAACAACTTTCACTGTTGCAGTGTATCCACAAAGTCTTACAATGACAGTGCTCAATGAAGAGGTATCCTGCAGAAATTAAAGCTGTTGTTTCAGCAGTCTCTATTTATGTACTCTTGAAATACAGAACAAATATAAACATATAAATTTGCTTCTGCCATTCTAAATGAAGACATTAACCCAGTTGAGATGATCATTTGGTCATGTGCAACAAAGATTAATTGGCTGTACTAAAGGGGGGTCATGGAGTTTCAGTTTGGAAGCACTACAAGGAGGTGAAGCTAAAGAGGATGTCGATTCAGGAAGAAAACTTAATGCCACCTGGCATAATGTGACTGTGCAAAAAATGCGGTAATGATGAACTTAGAATGGAAAGATGAGTCCTCATGCTGACAGTCGTGCAGCACAAATAGAAATGTGCAAGCAAGGAAGAGAGGAAGGGGAGGGGGAGAGTGATAAGATCAGAAATGGAAGACAGCTTATTTCCTTAAATAAGATGGAACCCAAAATTGTTAGTCAGAGATGCTTCTCCATGGATACACATCCAATTTTGTAATAGCAGGTTGTCCTACAGCATGCATGTCAATGCGAGTAAATGTGGAATGATGGTGCTTTGAAGGGTGAAGAAGGAAACGAAGCTATACTTACATGAACAACTACGCTCTCATCTGCGGTTACCCCTTTAAGCAAATTCCTTTGAGCAATTTCCTTAGCAGGGATACCAGATAAGTGATTGCCGTTGACTTTGACCACAGTCTTCAAGCTTGCATCTGCTGCATCACGTTCTACAACTATGGACAAATCTCCTACATGATCTTCAAGCAAGCAAGAGCCTGAAATTGTATCTCTTGCTTGAAGATTGGAATCAATAACACCTTGTATCGCTCCAACAGCTTTAAAAATTGAAACATCAACAAAATGACTATGAAGCAAAAGGGCCTTCCGGTCTCGCACCACTCTCTCCTCCTCTGTCTTGCATGGTAGGCTAGCCAAAATCGCGAAATCAGTGGCCCAAGGTCGAAGATCATATCCACCATATCTTCCTTGCCCTCCACCATTGCCACCCCAGCTCTCGTCTTCTACAGGAAGGGATGGAAAGTTTGATGGAGAGTCTGCAACAGATGGAGGAACAAGCCATGTATTTGCACGAAATCCGTAAGGAAGATTACCGAACTGGAAAGGAAGAAGGAAAAACATAAGATGTCACATATTTTTTGCCTTCAAAACAGTAATGATATGCCTGTAGTAACCACAGCAAAAGTCTATATTATATTAAATGAGTATAAGAAGTTGACCTTATTATGCTCTAAAAAAGCCTTCATAAGGGAATCATATGCCTGTAGTAACCACAGCAACACATCCATCAATTACAAACCGAAGGCAAATAGCAAGCCAATTGATTTCAAAACAAATGCAACAAAAGAGAATGGCTGGAACTTGGAAGAAAGCAAACCAACATTGGCAAAAGCTCGGCTGAGATTTTGAAGAAGATCCACCACAGAATGGCTTTGGGAAAATTGCTTTCCCACTGCATAAAACCCTTTTACTGAAGCAACCACCTTTATTAGCTTTCCATTGCATATCTTAACCTGGAATATATCAATCACATCAATGCAGCTTCAGTTGCCATGACAAAGGATTGATAAGCCATAAGCTCATGAAAAGTTAAATTTCTATGCAAGTAATCTACATTTTTCGCACTCACGACATCTTTGGTATCATATAATGTAATGTAATGAGATGAGATGATTTATTATATTCATTTATTTAGTTGCAAATAATTTAGTAATGAAGTGGAGTCTATGACAATTTTCTTATAGTGTCTGAATTTTAAAAGAATATTTTAGTCCCTAATTTATTTTTATTTACAAATTGGTCCTTATTTGAAAATTTTAGCCCGTTGTAGATTCATCAATGTTATGCTTCTACCCGATAATTTAAAATTTTCTGCACTTTAAAATTTTTTTAGCTTTGTCAGCCTTTACTATTAAATAACTACAAAAATCTAACCTTTTTTCATCACATTTCTCTCATTTCAAATTCGCATATTACCTTGAAATATCATGCAAAAGTGCTCATTCCCTACTAAAAAACTAAATTCAAAAGGAAGATATTTAACGGTCAGGGGTCATGTTGGAACGTTTCAGAAACTATAAGGATAGCATTACAGAATTTCAAAACTTGAGGATAAAAGTGAAAATAAAGAAGACGATGAACCTGAAATTCAAAATAATCACCCGGTCGTGACCTTTCCTCTCCATCCTTAACCTCACTGCATCGTTTCAAATCTGCAACATCATCAATAATATAAAATTAACAACTGATTAACACAAAACAAAAAAAGAGATAAAAAAAGATAAGCCTAGGAAAATAAGCTACAAATGCAATCCATTAATTACCGAGAATAGGAGGCGGGAGGTGAGAGAAGGAGAAGAAGTCATAGAACTCAGACAGCTTCGGCGTCGGGTGAATCGCCGCCATGTCCATACTCTCCGACATCGCCGCCGACACCGACGTCGTTTCGGATGCTGCATCGTCGTACAGTGGCGTTGCAGGAGTACTGGTCCGTGGAGACTTAGAACTATTAGACCGTTTGGATTGTGATATTGACTGTGACTGTCGCCTGGATTTGTTGGAGAACCTGGTTGTGCAGGCTACGATGTCCAGCAGCCTCCGTACATGAGCTACGGCTTGCGACTCCTCTGTGTAGTCCTCTGCAATTACAAAAGCACAGTGGCAAGGTGTGTAAATTAACTCGCAGTGTCGGGTAACGTTTTAGTCATTTTCTTTTCTTTCACTCGCTGGACAAATTCAGATATAAAATTGTCAGATAATTATTGGGGGGAAAATTTACTCAGATTAAACATTTTTAAGAACTCATTATCTAAATTCATTATAATATTCAAGTCTTTTTTGTTTTTGAGTAATTAATTTTTTTGTCTTCTAGTTAAGTGTTCAGTTTTGTATGAGATTTGTCATTTTTTATTTTTTATTTTTTTCAATTACTTAATTGTTTTTTTCTAAAATTTTAAAAATTTATTGACTCAATTGGCTTAAATTACTTGTATTTTTTTTTAATAATTGGAGAGCACTAGTTACACTAATAAATTATAATTTCTGTACAAATTATTTTAGTTGCAAAACCATAACATGTGAAATTCATGGTTTTTAAAAAAAATTAAAAAAAGAAAGGAAAATGGGAAGCATGTATCAACTTCTTTTTTGTCGTTGCCCTAATCTGTACTCTTGCTACCTTTTATGGAAAACTATAGTTTATTCCCTGTATATTCATTGATATTCTGATTTTTTTTTATTATTAATATAATTGTTCAGATTAAATTGCGCGTACCTCGATTAATTCTACGAATCTTGAAATTAACGACCATATAAACCTTCAGTGGTTATCATATTAGCAATCACCGGACTTAAATTTAAAACCACAAAGAAAACAAATCCTTTAGTCTCAAGCTCTTACAACTAGACCGTATCTTTATTCTTTGATTTTCTTAGTACTAAACCCAATATTTACAAAATTTCAATATAATCCTTTTTTAATATTTAAATATAGAAAGATAGTAAATCTATAAGGATAAAAATATAATTTTCCCTACTTTTTTTTTTTGAAATTAATCATGAATAAGTAAACATGAGATTCAAACTCAAAACTTTTTTTTTTCTTTTATTTTGCAACAATTATTGAGCAAACGGAAATAATTTATATATTCTTAATTTGGAAAAACAAATTAAGCTAAATTCATTGTGTGTAAAATAAACAAAAATCATTAGCTAATAATATTAAATAATAATATGATAATAGTTATTTTTTTAAAATTATTTTTTAAATCAATACATTAAAATATATTATTTTAAAATAAAATAATAATAATTTAAAAAAAACACTTTTAAAACTAAAAAAACAAGTTCCTATTCTCCAAATAACTTCTATTTATACCCAAAAATCTTTTTTAAAAAATAAAAAGAACAACTCAAAAGTACCAGTGTTTGTTTTAATTTTTATGGTTAAAATTAGGTATAACTTAATTATACATAAAACTCAACTATAAAAATTAATTTTTTATTTTTTTAATTTTTTTATAAATTTTTCACCCAAAACTCAGCCACTACCTCTAAATAAAATGATAGATGATCTAAGATTTATGAGTTCAATAACTAAAAGATTAAAAAAAAAATCTTGAGTTTTCCCTTGAGTTAATTACGGTTTACGACATGAGATTTTGTCAAGATCCTTTTTATCATGGACCCACCTCACGTGACATGAGCTCAGTGCATGTCCCTACATTTCCTGCAACTTCTATGGTGACCTCTCCCTTGGGAGTCTCCAATGAGAGCTGAGAACTGTCTTTTTGTGTCCAAATTATTTTAATACAGTTCGTTGGGATGATGGGATGGAGAATACGACAATTAGAGCTCAGTGTTCCTTGCTCTTTTGGATGTATTTATTAAAAAAAAAAAAAAAGTTGTAAATTCCTCTAAATTTTAATTTGTTTCAAAAAGAAAAAACAGAGAGAGAGAGAGGGTGTTGTTTGGCAAGGAGCTTCACCTACCTTCAATGATTTTGAGCAGGCAGGGCTTCAAGGAGATGATTTCTACTCTGTCATGCAACCCATGCCCTTTCACCTAAAAAAACAAAAAATAAATATCACTAATAACTCTCTCTACACATGCTTTACAGAGGATAGAAATGGTAGAACAGAACACCTCGTGAGATAAAGAATAGTTTGTGAGATGACATGTTTCCACATTTGCAGCCAATAACTTCTTCACATCAAGTATCCTATCAGTGGAGATGCTCTTCAAGAGGAGCCCAGATAATCAATTTAGAGGGCTTAAAATATTCAAGAAATTAAATGATTAAAAATACCAGGAGTAGGGGCACCACCTTGAGCACAACTTGCGATTCATATGGGGTGATCACGGTGACATCAACAACACTAGGAACAGCTGCAAATCAAGTTAATTTATAATAATAATATATCAATGTCGGAATAATTAATAAAAAGAAAAAAACAGGTAGTATAATCACATTTCTCCTCCTTCCTTTTCCTCTCTGCTCTAGCTTTGTTTGATTTCCCCCTCCCTGACCTTGGCGCCATTGTTTCTCTTCTTCCTCTTCAACCAGAGGTGTGTGTTGTGCACTGCAAATAGGAGGAAAAAGATGAATAAAAAACCTCTGTATGTGTTGGCAGCACACAATTTCAGATACCCTTTTTTTTTCCCAGAAAACAATGAACCTGATGGAGGTGTTGTTATCAGTGCTAAAGAAAACCCAAGAAAGGAAGCGTGTAGAGGAGAGGGAGAGAGAGCAAACTAGCTATATAAATTAAGAATATCGATTGATGACGAGTGAGGGGAGAGCAGGGAAAATCTGGTGAGATTAGGTAGCTTTTCAATGAAAAGAAAGGATAGGATAAGTGTTTTTGTTGGATTTTCCCATTTGGAGATATGGGAGAAATCCTGACCTCTCCTTCCTGCTTAAACCTTGATCTCTCTCCCTCTCTCTCTCTCTCTCTCTCTCTGTCTCCCCGTGGCTAGAGAGCGCGTTATTAAGGCCAGGAGAAACCCATGCACCAAGAGGGAAATAAATAAATAATAAATAATAAATAATCGGTGGGGGGTCCAAATGAATCTGGCCGTTGTTTTTTGCCACGTGGCATGCTGCCGATCTGTTTTGTTTTTTCAGATGTTGGGGCTCGCCTTCGGTTTTGCCTACAAGTTTGTGTCGTGTGTTGGAGGACACGGCAGGGAGTGCTCGAGTGGCATGAGCTGTGAAGGAGATCCCATTGTGCCCGGAGAGAATTGGTTCTGCGAATAAGTTAATTATTGGTAAAAGGGTTGTGAGAATTTGTTCACGTTAAAAATAAATTATAATTGAAAACATTACTGATAAACCTTAATTAATCAACTAAATTTATGACTTGGATTATAACAACATATGTTAACACCATGAAAAAAAAATCATAAAAAATTATAATTTTAAATTCTTAATCAATTCAACATTAAATAATAAAATTAAAAACAAAAAAATCAAATTAAAATAAGAAAACAAAAAATAAATTAACTCGAGTTAACCTATCAAATTTATGATTTAGATTATGTATTTGACACGATCTAATAACTTTTTATTTCTGAAATTATGTTTTATTTAATTATACACTAATTAGGTGCATGAGAATTTTTTATATACAACCAACCAAAAAGAAGATTTTCAAAAAAAAACATGGGTAGCTCGTGGGACTAAAAAAATAATCCTATTTAAAAAAAACATTTGATAAAGAACATGTTTTTACTACACCAAAAAAAAATAGGCTTTAAAATATTAAAAAAGAATTAAATAATATTTTTTTAAGTTTAAGGGATTGAAAATACTATATTTATAAAACTTGTATCAGTATGACTGGTTGACCCCGTAACCCGGTTGACCCAGGATCTAGGTCAGGTTACATTTTAAAAAAAATAAAGGGAGTAATTGACATGGCATAACCCGTTCAAAAGCCAGGGTTGATCTGGTTAAAGTCTAGTCTAAAACCTGTTGACTTTTAAAAAACACAAAACGATGTCATTTTGATCTTTTATTTAAAAAAAAAGAAATGGAATTTTTTTTCTTAGTTAACCCGCCTAACTCATGGCTCATCATGAGTCCTTGCCCTAAGTTAGGATTAATAACTATGAAGAACATATAAAAAAAAAAATCAAGCCAAGCACAGGGGCCTACCCATGTAAAGAGGCTTTTGTTCCCAAATAACAGAGGACAGATGATGCATCATGCACCCTTATTTTTATTTTTATTTTTATTTTTTGAAAAGACAACACGGACGATGTACAATCTGCATAACGGGACGATGTGTCGTCTATATATGCAAATGATATGTTGTTAGCTCATGTAGACAACGCATTTTTAGAGCTTATAGATGACACGTCGTCTATAAGCCAAGAATCTGGTGGCTGGAGAGTCGTCAAAAAATCAGGACAGTGGGTTTTCAACCAAAAAAAAATAATTTTCAATCCTTGTTTGACTCAATAACACCTAAAAACAATATAAAGACCTAGATAAACTTGTTTATACCTTCAAACAACCCAAAACTCAATCTAAAACAAAAAAATCAACTTGAAACCCAAAAAAATTTCGACGTTAGATCTACTCATTAAAGTAATGTTAAGGTCAAATAACACCCAAGTTAAACTTCCTTCATTAAATGAAACTTGTTGATATGATGATCGATCTTTTATGTGGCTGGAATCGATGTTAACAATGACTTTCTCTCTTTACCATCGGATTTAGTGATCCCCTCTCTCTCCTCCCTCTAACTAGGGTAATGCAAACTTGGAGGGTAGGAACCCTAAAACCCATGATCAAGATTAAAAAAAAAACCTAAAAAAGGTAAAATTATATTCATAAAAACCCAACCCCAGTTATTACTTTACCGAAAAATCAAGGTATAAGGATGAACACTACAAATATAGTTAATCTTTGACAAGTTCTGAACAGTTCAATGAAAAACTAAGAGTATAAGCAATCTTGCACATATAATATTATTCTGAAAAAAATCCAAGCTAAATCATTTAACCTTTTAAATAGAGTATTTATAGTTTACAAAATAACCAAACCCTGATGGACTAATAAGGCGACATTAAGACCTAATTAAAAATAACCCAAAGTTATAAAATAAATGACAAAACCCCAAAACTAAGTAAAATAACATGTTGCGATATATTTTCTTTGGAGAGAAGGAAGCTGTTAAACTTTCCTTGTAGAAAACTTAGACTATCGACGTAGTACAATACTTGTAAAATTAAATTATTACTAACCTTTTGTGACCTTAAACAATTAGGAAAACTTTGCAAGTTAAACTCCCTAATTGTTAACTCTAATGCCTTTGAAAAAAAAAGGATAATATTGTCGACTTTGACTTGCTATAAAATAAGGAATTCTTGTGAAGTAATTAATTCCAAACTGCCAACTAAGAAGCCTTGAAAAGTTAGGGTTCCTTGCAAAATGAAGAAACCATTTGCTGTCAAAAATATTTTTCCATATAAAATAAGAAGGTTGCCTTATAAGAAGTCCACAAACCATAAAGAAACTAACAATATCGCCTCCCCCTTTGCTACCAAGCTTTGACGCATGTTTAAGTTTAATAAAGACCTCATTCCTTTGCATGGATCATATTAATTAAAGTTTTTTTATCCTTTGTTAAAGTTTTTAAACTTAACTTGACCCAAATATTTTGAATTATCTCATTGAAGGTCATTTTAATCTTCTTGGTCTTTGACCTTATAATTGACCCAATCTAAACTTCTAATGGATTCTTTGGTGATGTTTATCGGTTCTCATCATTTTCCCTCTCTTCAAAATGATTCGATCTCAAATCATCACCTACATTGAATAAAGAAAGATCAGAAATATTAAAAGTAGCATTAACACCATTCTCTCATAAAAGATCCACTTTATATACATTGTTGTTAATTCATTCAAGAACTTGGAATGAATCATCTCCTCTAGATTGCAACTTAAATATCCTAATAGCTAGAAACTTTCCTTTCTCATGCACACCAAAACTCAATCACTTGGTTAAAAAGGAACACATATACGATCTTTGTTAGTTTTAGATGCATATTGTTTTTTTTCTATGTGTTGTCAAACACTCTCGTGGAGTGTCTTTATCTTATTATATATGCTTTCTTATTATCATCAAAACTGATCATTTCATCAATAAGTAAAGAAATCAAATCCAAAGTGATTAGTGGATTAAAATCATAAACAATTGCAAATGGTGAATCATCTATAGTAAAATGCACACTCTTATTATATGTATATTCAATAAACGATAAACAATCCTTCAAATTTTTCAGATTCTTTTAAATGATAGTACACAATAGAGCAATTAAAATTATATTCACTATTTCTATTTAACCATCCATTTATAGATGACAAATAATTGATAACAAAAATTTAGTTTTAAACTTTTCTCACAAAACCTTCTAAAAATAGCTAAGAAACTTGACATCACAATAAAAAATAATACTCCTAGGAATCTTATAAAGTTGTACCATCTTTCTAGAGAATAAATTAGCAATGTTGGTTGTATCATCAGTTTTATGACATGATATAAAATGTTTCATTATTAGAAAACCTATTTACAACCATAAAAATAAAATTTGTACCCTTTATTTACCTAGGTAAACCTAAAACAAAATCCATGAATATATTGACTCAAGATTTCTTGGGTACATGTAAATCAGTATTGGACAACACTTTTTTAGGCCAATAAAAGTGTTCATGCAAAACCTATAGAGTCTTCCTAACACCAAAGTGTTCATTAAACCACCCATATGAGCTTCATGTATGAGTAATTCATGCATAAAATTATCAGGCACATAAAGTTTATTTTCTTTAAACAAATAATTATCAAGTCTATCCATGAGTTGAGTTATCACAAGCATTATACGCATTACCAAAATCATTATCATTGGTATACAAATATTTCACATACTCAAATCCTAACAATTTTGCATTTAAAGTAGAAAGAAGAATATACCTCCTAGATAATGCATCATCAACTACATTATCCTTATTTTGCTTAGACTTAATAATATATGTTACATGATTTGAAGTTTATGTTATTAAGATTGATTCATAATTATTATGGGTTTAAGGTTAAGTGATTGATTTTGGGTGTATTGTTAGAAATAAAGATTTATTAATTGATTTATTTAATTAATTTGTTATGGGTTAAGAAATTTTTTTAAACTTTTCTCAAAAATATAGACAGAATGGTCTTGAGGTTAAAGATGACGGAATTGTATTTTGGTCCTTGATTTATGAAAATTACAGTTTAGTCCCTAAACTTTGAAAAATTAGAATTTGAACCCTAAAATGTATTTTGGAATTATGGGCAGTATTCTTGTGAGGTCAAGGATAATGAATCTTATTTTGATAATTTATTTGGAATATTTCAGTTTGGTCCCCTAATTTTAGGAATTTACATTTTAGTCTCTGAACTTTAAAAAAAATATAGTTCGGTCCTTGGTATGTTTCTGGACAGAATTGAGGGTGGTTTATGGGTGAAATTTTAGTATGGTTATGTATTTACAATTTGGTCCTCTAATTTTAGTAAAATTACATTTTGGTCCTTGTTTTTGAAAAATTATCGTTTTAGTCCCTGCATTTAGGAGACTATACATTTTCTTTTATGCATTGGAGTCTTTTATTTGTGTTATTTTGTTAGTATATTTTGTATATTTGTTGTAGGTTCTTCTAACGATCCTCAATAGAATTTTCAAGTCTTTCATCTGAAATTCCTTTTAGTTCTATATTTTTCAGATGAGTGGAATAATCTTTAATATACATGTAATATAAATAAATATGTATGTTGATTACATAAAGAGTACGACTAGTTAATTTCTTAAATATTTATACATGTTGTTTTATTTTCCAAGTACTCATCTACTCTTGAATTTGCACTCGCATTCTATTGAACTAAATTCTATTTGATATGATATACATTATTTTGATAATTATATGAATATCTATTATGCCTTGATATAGGACTTGTCAGTAACTCTATGTTAACGGGGAATAATTAGTTTATGTGCACATAATATTTTGTATGCCTAATTTGTGTGAGAGACACCAACCTATGGTGATTGATCCTCCTACGATAGTCACCTTCGGGTGTCATCTGGTCGCTTTCGAGTGTTATCTGATCTCTGACATGTATTTCATTACTTTATGATAATATGCTTAGTATGTATATGTATCAAAATAAATCGACTTGCAAACTATTAATATCTAAAATATATATTAAATGTTATTTTCTCACTAAGTTGGTCAAACTCACCTCTCATTTTTAATATTATTTCATGTGCTTAGTTTTTGTTAGTAGGTGGACTTTATTAAGTGTTCCTACTTTTTCAGTTTTGATTGGTATACCTTGCTAGTTTAGCAAGACTTTCTTTGTAGTTTTGATTTGATGTATTAAACGCTTCATTATTATCTTATTTTAAAAAATGTTTTTATTTTAATTACTGATGAGAAGTTTTAAACTATTATTTGGTTTCATTAGTTTTGAATAATATAATATTTTGAAAGATCATGAAATGTTGTATTTTTTTAAATAGCTTGTTTTTTTTATATGTCTATTCTGAGACTTAGCATAGTTATGGTATCTTGTTGCCACCGCTTCTACATTGCTGATCATAGACTCGGGATTCGGGTCGTGACAATTATAATAGTTATTATTATTGTTACAACAACTATTATTGTTACAACTATTATCATTACTATTACTATTACTACTACTACTATTGTTAATAGTATTATTATTAGTATCATTATTACTACTATAATTATTAGCACCACCCCCATACTACTACTATTATTAACAACATTATTATTATTATTGTTTTATTATTGCTACTACTATTATTATTAGCCTTATTAGCATTATTACTATCCATTATCATCAAAATTATCATTATTATTAATACTACTACTATTAATAGCATTAATATTGTTGTTGTTGTTGTCATTTATTACTATTATTACTACCACTATTATTATTATTATTATTATTATTATTATTATTATTATTAATACTACTATCACAATTATTATTATTGTTAATATTATTATCATAATTATTACTATCACTAACACTATTATTATCATAAAAAAAACTATTATTACTACTACAATTGTTATCATTGATAGCATCATCATTTGTATTATTATTGGTTTTTATTATTGTTGTTACTATTATTATTATTAATACTATTATTATTATTATCATCATCACCACCACCACTATTACTATCATAATAAACTATTAATATTACCACTATTATTAATATTATTATCACTATTAGTAGTATTATTAGTAACGTTAGTAGTATCATTATTACTATTATTACTCCTACCCCTATTCCTACCCCTATTCCTACTATTATTATTAAAATCACAATAGTTAAAATTATTAGTATTATTACTACTGTTATTGTTGTTGTTGTTGAAATAACAAAAACCATGAACTTGATTTGAATGATAAATTAAAAACCATAAGAAACTTTAAGGAAAAGGAAACAAATAAAAAATCAAAAGAAGAAGGACTAGAATGAAATTAATTTTATTACTATTATTGAAAAAAATCATAAACTTGATTTACAGGATAAAATTTTAAAAAATCAATGTTTACATATAATAAAATAAACCTAGGATTACATGCTATAATAAAGATGTATATAATCACAAGTTAACTTTTAAAATAGTAAAAAAATAAAACAATATTGCAATTGCGTTTCACTCTAATATGATTTTCTTAATCGAGAAATGTAAAAGATGTTTTTTAAGCAATAAAAGAAATGAATCTTAAAATAGACGAACTAATAAACTGATAAAAAGATGTTAATGGCAATGAAATTCAAAAATAAAAAAAAATAATTATTCCATAAAAATATAAAAATAAATAAGTATAATATTTAACACCAATTTTTTCTTTTGATGCACATAATTTTTTTTTTTAATCTTGAAAAGCAGATGATGACATTAAGAGTCTGTTTGACTAAACGTTTGTGGCTACGTTTAGTGTGTAACAATTGCATTTAAGTGTTTGGTTATAAAATCAGTCGTGATTTTTATATGTGGCCCTACCATTATCTGCGTTGAAAACGTTGTTTTGTTGAAGCTGAAATTTCATGCTTCTCACTGCGTTCTTATCTCTCTCATGCTTCTTGTGTTCCTGCCTCTCATTGCTACACTATTAATTAGCATGCTACACTGTTCATGCTAATTAATTCATTATATCAACACTGCACAAGATGAACGGTGTAGCATGCTACACTGTTCACTGAACAGTGTAGCATGCTGTTCTGGTCAAACCGGGTTCAGTCCAAAACTCAAAATACATTGAACTGGGTCCATCCTAGTAAAATAAAAAATAAAAAATATTTTTTATTTTTTAATTGTGTTTTATTCGAAAAACTAGTGTTTAACATTATTCAATAACACTACATAAATAAGACAGAGATTGCTTAATGACATAGCATTTGCAGAATTTGATCGCAATCCCAATTTTGTTCCTGATTATATTTTACCTGATGTTGTTGTGTGCTTAGAAACCAAAAAAACTGTAGTTCTTGTCGGATGTATTTCATATGTGATGGAAATGTAGATAGTTTAATGAACCAATAAAAAATATTTTATATAAAGTATTATTTATTTCATGATGTAATAATAATAGTTAAATCTACAATATTTAAATTAAAAACCATCAATATTAATATATATTTTTAAAAATTATTTTATAACCTCAATTTCAAAAGTATTATTAACCAAACACATTAAACTATTTTTTGTTCAACCTTAATTTTAACCATAGTTTTAACCAAATATCTATTTTTTCAAACCAGCCTCAATTAAAAGTACTTTTTATAAAAAGCAGATGATGGTTACAAAGGAAAGTTCAAAGGTATTGAACTTCAGATCTCAAAAATATGAAATCTCCTATTCTTTTAATAAAAGACCTGTTGGATTGCAAGTTAATTTTTTAAATAGTAGAAAAATAAAACAATATTGCAAGTGAGTTTCACTCTAATATGATTTTTTTAATCGAGAAATGTAAAGATGTTTTTTAAGCAATAAAAAAAATGAATCTTAAAATATACGAACCAATAAAGATGTTAATGGCAATGAAATTCAAAAATAAAAAAAAAAATAATTATTCCATAAAAATATAAAAATAAATAAGTATAATATTTAACACCAATTTTTTCTTTTGATGCACATAATTTTTTTTTTAATCTTGAAAAGCAGATGATGACATTAAGAGTCTGTTTGACTAAACGTTTGTGGCTACGTTTAGTGTGTAACAATTGCATTTAAGTGTTTGGTTATAAAATCAGTCGTGATTTTTATATGTGGCCCTACCATTATCTGCGTTGAAAACGTTGTTTTGTTGAAGCTGAAATTTCATGCTTCTCACTGCGTTCTTATCTCTCTCATGCTTCTTGTGTTCCTGCCTCTCATTGCTACACTATTAATTAGCATGCTACACTGTTCATGCTAATTAATTCATTATATCAACACTGCACAAGATGAACGGTGTAGCATGCTACACTGTTCACTGAACAGTGTAGCATGCTGTTCTGGTCAAACCGGGTTCAGTCCAAAACTCAAAATACATTGAACTGGGTCCATCCTAGTAAAATAAAAAATAAAAAATATTTTTTATTTTTTAATTGTGTTTTATTCGAAAAACTAGTGTTTAACATTATTCAATAACACTACATAAATAAGACAGAGATTGCTTAATGACATAGCATTTGCAGAATTTGATCGCAATCCCAATTTTGTTCCTGATTATATTTTACCTGATGTTGTTGTGTGCTTAGAAACCAAAAAAACTGTAGTTCTTGTCGGATGTATTTCATATGTGATGGAAATGTAGATAGTTTAATGAACCAATAAAAAATATTTTATATAAAGTATTATTTATTTCATGATGTAATAATAATAGTTAAATCTACAATATTTAAATTAAAAACCATCAATATTAATATATATTTTTAAAAATTATTTTATAACCTCAATTTCAAAAGTATTATTAACCAAACACATTAAACTATTTTTTGTTCAACCTTAATTTTAACCATAGTTTTAACCAAATATCTATTTTTTCAAACCAGCCTCAATTAAAAGTACTTTTATAAAAAGCAGATGATGGTTACAAAGAAAAGTTCAAAGGTATTGAACTTCAGATCTCAAAAATATGAAATCTCCAATTCTTTTAATAAAAGACCCGTTGGGTTGCAAGTTAATTTTTTAAATAGTAGAAAAATAAAACAATATTGCAAGTGAGTTTCACTCTAATATGATTTTTTTAATCGAGAAATGTAAAGATGTTTTTTAAACAATAAAAAAAATGAATCTTAAATTATACGAACCAATAAAGATGTTAATGGCAATGAAATTCAAAAATTAAAAAAATAATTATTCCATAAAAATAAAAAATAAATAAATATAATATTTAACATCAATTTTTTCTTTTGATGCACATAATTTTTTTTTTAATCTTGAAAAGCAGACGATGATATTAAAAGCTCGGAAGCCAATACCTTTCATACAAGAAAAGCAGACGATGGTTACAAAGGAATGTTCAAAGGTATTGAAAGTTTAATTTATATTTTTAAACCCACGTAAATCAAAAAAACTAATTTATTAACATCATTTTATTTTAAATTTCAATAGAATTTCTTAATTTAGTAGGGTAATTAATAATTATAATAACTATTAATGAAAATGATTAGTTG
>Ga0325404_1001468_pt1 | contig 24996 bp, 9 predicted proteins | sample PopdelMetagenome_18_FD_205664 | JGI IMG/M metagenome (GOLD analysis project Ga0325404, IMG submission 205664) | Populus deltoides microbial communities from Bellville, Georgia, United States - Xylem-Control-R1 | ecosystem: Host-associated > Plants > Phyllosphere > Stem > Wood/Secondary xylem...
GATTCATCAGACTGCCATAAGAAACTGATGATTTTCACAAGGTAATTAGGCTCGAGTTCTTCTGCTTCACTCAATCTAGACACTCCATGTTTTATGCTTCTTTCAGCAGAAATAAACGCAGAAGCTACCATGAAAGTGAAGAAAAGTATTGCTGCTGGTCTCAAAGATAAAAATTTGGCTCCAAGAAAAGCCATCAAACAAGAACCTCTCTACTTCTCTGTGTCTTAGCAATGCGAGGCAATATGAAACGGTGAGAAAAAAGAAGAAGAAAAACACTACCAAAATTTGCAGAGAAGATTTTGGAGAGAACAATTGAAGGGAGCTGGTAAGGTAATCAAAATGTTTTATTTTTTCTTTTGTTTTCTTTTTCTCAACAGAAACTTAGCTTACACAAGATTCAAGAAAACTACACATTTATGAGAGACAAGACAAAACTGTACAGGGCACAATTATTAGGATCCTCTCAAGTTTTTTTTTTTTTAATTATTCTTTATATATATATTATATATTGGGTTAAGGCATAATTTAAATTTTAATAAAAAAATAAAAAAAATCTTTACATGTAATATTATTATTATTAACAGAAAAATTAAAAGGTATGAAAATACCTATCATACTGTGGATTATAATAATAATAATAATATATAATGTATTGCTTTTTTTTAAATTTTGTTATTATTTTATTTATTTATTTAATCTTTTAATATTGAATTGATTAAAAATTAAATTTTATAATTTATTGCTTCTTATTTTTCATTTTTATAGGGTTTAAGGGTTTGCTAGAGTAACTCAAGTTATCCTCATTTACGAGTTTATTACAATATTGTTTTTTAATTTAACTTTTTTTTAATCATTTATTTTTTTCTCACATAGTTAGAACGAAAAAAAATAGTTTTTTTTTTAAAAATTCACGTTATTAAATTTTATAAAGTTTACGGATTTGTTCACAGGTTTGGCTATTTGACATGGTTTGCGGGTCTGGCGAGTTTAATTTTTTTTTTAATTTCTTATATAGATAATGAGTTAATTGAGAATTCAGTTTTATAACTAGTTTCATCTCGCTGGTCAGCAGTTCTAAATTTTGTTGACTATTGTGGTAAAAAAGTAGTTTTATTGTGTAAAAAATTTTAAAAAAACGCACACAACTCTAAACAATCTTTTAATGACTATTGAACCAGATGAAAAGATCCAAACACCCCTTAATTGAAGGCTTAAATTTAAATCTCTAAAGAGTAAAAGAGTAATTTTATTGTCACAATCCACGCAATAATATGTGTTTAGAGCTAGAATAAAATCCCCACACTGTTTAACTCTATTTTAATAGAGAGAAAATGTTGTTTGACCGATGTTTTATAAAGAATTAATATTAAGGAAATATAGTTGAGACTTACTTTTTTTTTTTTTAAAAAAAACATTCTTTCCATAATAAATTACAAATCTAAACCCCAAATTTCAAACCCTAAATTTTAAACCCAAACCTTGGTATCTCAATCCTAAATTCAGAAATGGTATGCTTTGTCAAAAAATTACCAAATAAAATATAACCCTGCTGATAAATAATGCTGGAATTGTATATCTATAAAACACTATATTATTAATAAAAAACTAATAAAATTAAAAATAAAATTAAAAAGTATAAGGATATTATGGTTTTTACAAAGTCTTGGGATGTAAAAAAATATAAAGATGCTTTTAAATGATATCAAAATTTAAAGAAATAAAAAAAATCCAATAATATTCTATCATAAGAGTTTTCAAGATTGAAAAAATAATTAAAAAAAAACCAGCTTTTAAAGATGTACGAGGAATGAACACAATTCCAAATGCATAGATAAATAAATCTAAAAAAATGCTCACTCGAATATTTTGGAAATTTAAAGAAATACAAAAATATTGTTTTTTTTTAAATACTATATTTAAGAAATTACTCTTTTTAGAAAGATAAATATTAGACTCAAAACTTTAGGATTAATCTTTACCTCTTGTTTGATACCTAATATACAAATTTTTTTTTTATTTTTTTTTAAGAAAAAAATACTTTAGGGTGTTAGAATTCCATGGTTGTTCAAATTAAATGTAAGAATATAAGAGAATATGGATTTGGGATTTAATAAAAACTGTTTGGATTAGAAAAAGTTGATCTCAACAACATTTTTCTTTAGCAATTACTAGTCATCTGATAAATCTTATTTTCAATAAAAATAAATAAATATGTAGACTTTTATAATATGTTTTCTGACATAAAAAAATTCTAATTATAAATTAATATATTGTATAATTTTTTGAAGGCGAAGGAAGGTTTCCTGAAAGGGACAGAATACAATCAGGGCCCTTAAGTAAGAAGGGACGACATCATTAGAGTCACCATCCGTTGAAAGTGATTTCCCACCGATTAGCCTTCTTGAAATTATTAACATGAATGATGGAAGTGGTAAATGGCAGTTTTGCAACATATTATAAAGTTTTTTTTATTATTATTATAGCATTTGGCCAATTTGGCCAAAATCGGAAAAATTAATTAAGTTCAAGTACTTAATTAAATTTTTAATGGGTTTAATTGATTTAATTAAGGATTTAATTGAAGCTTAATTAAGGACTTAACTTTAGCTAAATTAAGTTTGAAAGTTGATTTGGATAAAATTAAAAGAATTAATTAAGTTGAAGGACTTAATTAAACTTTTAATGAGTTTAATTTACTTAATTAAGGATTTTATTTAAGAAAAATTAAGCTTGAAAGCTGATACGGCCAAAATTAGAAGAATTAATTAAGTTCAAAGGCTTAATTAAACTTTTAAATGGTTTAATTGATTTAATTAAAGATTTAATTGAGAGAAGATTCAATTTGGAGATCTAATTCGAGTCAATTTTTAATAATTTAAAGATTAGGGACCTAATTGAATTTTGAAGAGACTAATTGGGGTAATCAAGGACTTAATTAAAAGGAATTAGAAGTTTGAAGGGTCAATTGAGAAACAAATTAAAAATATTCAAGACCAAAGAGCATGTTAAAAAGGTGTTAGAGTAAGAGGATTCTATTGAAACATTTCAGAGATGAAATTAAAATAATTCTAAAAAATAAAGATTAATTAAGAGTTTAATTACAAGGATTAAAAAACATTAAGGGTTGATTAAAATCCTAAATTAACCTAGGATGTAATATCCCCAAAATTTGAGTATAAATTCTTTCAAGATAAATCTAAAAATGGTGTAATTTGTTTTATCTAATAGTTCAATTAGTCGACTTGATCAATATAAAAATATTCATATTTCCAACTCATTAAGATTTTTTCTGAAATTTTAGCAAATTTAACTTTGTATTTGGGTCATCCCAAATATCCATATCACGTATAATAACACTTTATAATGACAAAAATCACAACTTATCACCCCATTTTTGATCCAATCATTCTAGATCTCATCTTCTAATATCCATCATTCCATAATTCATTCTCATCAATTTAAGTAATTAAGGCATTTATTAATTTCACATCCATCATATTAATTAAAACATCAAAACATTTACAATAACTCTATATTAACAAACACTTGATTAAGTATGTATATATAGTTACTACTCAAATTACAATAACAAATATAATAATAATGTAAGACCTTAGCATTACTAGGTTTTAAATAACAAATACATTATATCACATTTATTAATACATGTAAATTGTTAGTTTAATATAAGGATATGTAAATTACTTTTCGAAATATAGTATCTACAAGTTTAATATTACAACTAATAATTCATGATTTTCTAATCTACACAAAAACAACAGCTAATAATTATTCCAAGCGAGCTTGTAAGTTATATGTAACAAAATCTATAATATTTACTAAGTTAATATCTTATTTGACACTTAAAGAAAATAATAACTTTTTATCTAGACAATATTTAATTCATTCTTTATAATAATCCAAATTCCTTTTTATATAGATTTATCCAACCCTAAATAAATCTTGTAAAACTCATAACTTAAATAATTGTTTTACCATTTTCATATTGAAGTCAACATTCCAATACTCTCTCTCAAGTACTTATCACTTCGACATATCCATCTTAGTTGCCAATGGATTCAATGTTTACATTCGAAAACCAATAATCTAGTATTTCTTAAACAATCTAGCCAACTCATTTCGGTTGCCAATCAATCCGAAATTCCCATTCGGAAGCCAATAGTTTGGTATTCCTTAACAAAAACCAATCAATCCAGTCAACCCACCATGATTGTCAATCAATCTGGCATTCCCACTCAGAAACCAATAATCAAGTATTTTTTTAACGAATACTAATTAATTTGATCAATTCATCTTAGTTGACAATTAATCTGGCCTTCTGATTTGGAAGTCAATAACACAATATTCATTAACGAATACCAATCAATCCGGTGAACCCATTATAGTTGTCAATCAATCCAACATTTTTGTTCTGAAGCCACTAGTCTAGTATTTTTTAACGAATACCAATTAATCCAGTCAACCCATTTTAGTTGCCAATCAATTCGACATTCCCATTTAAAAATCAATAATCCAGTATTCCTTAATGAATATCAATCAATTCAGTAAACTCATCTTGATTGCCAATCAATCCGATATTCTCATTCAGAAGCTAATAATCCGGTCTTCCTTAACGAATACCTATCAATTCGATCAACTCATTTAGGTTGACAATCAATATGACAATCTCATTCGAAAGCCAATAGTCAGGTATTCCTTAACGAATACCAATCAACCCGGTCAACCCATCTTGTCTGCCAATTAATCCGACATTCTTATTTGAAAGACAATAGTCAAGTATTTCTTAATGAATACTAATTAATTCAGTTAACCAATCTTGGTTGACAATCAATTTGGCCTTCCCATTTGGAAGCTAATAACTTGATATTCCTTAATGAATACCAATAAGTCCAGTCAATCCATCATGATTGCCAATCAATCTAGCATTTCAATTCAAAAGCCAATAATCCAGTATTCCTTAACGAATATCAATCAATCAGATCAACTCATCATTATTGCCAATCAATTCTCCCATCTTACGTATCATTTGTTTCCATATATAGTATTAATATTACTATTTGTATTTTCATGGAATAACTAATTCACAAGTAAAAATTTGTGAAAAAATTATAAAGAGAATTACCATAAGATACAGAGTACCTACCTGCAGTTTGACTATTATTAGCTCCACTAGCTTGCTGAATCATCTCAACAGACTTCCATACATTGATAGGTTTTTTAATGAATTATTATTGTCACATCTAAAAACACTCTTTATTTATCGTAACATCTATTATAAACCCACTCATTTATTCATCCACTTTTTCTTTTTCAATTTATTTGATACAATTCTTATTACCATAAAATTATTTATCAAAATGAACATGAATTCTATTTCATCCTGCTTCAATTACAAACACAACTATAAGTATAGATATAACTAAAACTCACTTTAAGTTCAATAATTTCTCAAAGGCATTAAATCCTTAAAACATCAAAAATTGTTTTTTATCATATAACAATAGAACCACTCATCAAAAACATTATCCATATACTTAATTATCACAATTTACCGAAATAATATAAACACATCAAACCCTTATTTTTGTCTCTCTATACCTGACCCTTAGGCTTCACTACCTATCCAAATTTCTTTGTTATTTCAACATGATTTCACTCCTACAATAACCTACAAGGATTCAAGAAACCTAAGTTATAGGAAATCCACTTTTCCCTCAATTTCACCACAAGAATCCTAATTTAATTTTGATAAATTTTTCTCAAAATCATTAAACTCTTGTTCTAATTGATACAAAGGGGTTCCAAGCACCGTACATGGTGTTACAAAACATAATTCAAAAGTCGAGTCGTTAAAATTTTTCCAAAGCTTCTCTTTTTTCCTTTTTTTTCTTGAACTTTCTCTCTTTAATTCAATCTTTTCTTTATTTGATCTTTTTTAATTTCTAATATAGATGTGTTCTTCTCACTCAAAACACTCTATTTACACTCCTAAACCTCACTCTTTAGCCCTTCAAGGTAAATGGAAGGAAGAAAAAACAAAAATGCTTTCATTTTCTCTTGATTGCACCCCATCAAATTTTAGGGGGCGGTAGTGAAAATAATTTGATCGTTTTGAGAAACAGTTGGACTAGTTTATTAAATTTTTGCTACTAGAAAAATGGACTTTTTTGCAATAAACCTTTTCTCTTTTATCATCTTAAATATTTTTCTTCTATTTTTCTTATTTCATTTCATTACACCATATTTTTTTTTATTCTTAATTTATCCAAAGGTTTACATAAAGTTACTAAAATGACATCACTCCTTTTAAATGAAACATTGTGTTTTAACCAAAATGTTTGTTTTGGTTCAAAACGATATCATTTTATTTTATTCTCATGCAAAAAGTATATTTATTAAGGCCAGATGACTTGTTGTCCGGACAATGTTCATCTTTTTCCTAAAAACATCTCAAAAAAAATGGTTAGGTTGCCCTATTTCACCCTCATCTAGCCATCATATCACACCAAAAATTCACCCTTTCAACGATTAGATCATTCTCTACAACATCCAACCATCATAGTTATTTTCCTTCATCCTAAAGTCTCTCTCATTAGACAATAAAACACATACCCAACTAGCTATTTCTGCTAAAAAAACACCCAAAAGAAACATTAAATGTTATTGTCTTGCTAGCTGCAGAACAAGACAAGCTTTCTTTCTTAGTTGAAATCAATGCCCATACTTTCTTTTTTAATATCAAGGTCGGATTCCACCAGCTCACAAACCCTACAATCTCTCTATTTCTCCTACAAAACCCTAACCCCAGCAACATGCATGTAGTAAAGAGGGAGGAACCAATACCACTGTAACTATTGCAAGCACTAAGTTTTTTCAAAGCACTCGCCTTCTTCCATCCTTCCAACCTCTAAAGCTTTCATACCTTAAACATAAAACCGCCACCACTCAAAGACTACCTCTTAACCACCCAAACACATCCTCTCAACCTTCTATAAACACCCCAATACCAGACAAAAACAACAAGAGAGTGAAAAAGAAAAAGAAAATCTCTTAACCTCTTAAGAAGACCAAAACCTTATCTTTTATAGTGCCCTAAAGCCTTAGCCTTTCCACTTCAGTTGACATCAACCTCCACCTCAACGATGGGTTAACCTCACCACGTGTTCAACAACTCTAGTTGGGAAGACAGTTTCAGTTTAGGCAGGAAAAGTCGAAACCAAATTTACAGCAGTAACCTTGGTGTTCTCATTCAGATTTCAACATTATTTTTTGGGTTTCTAATAGTCCTAGCAGCAGTGTAGCTGTTAGGAATATTTAGGATGAAAACCAATATGGAATTGGCTTAGAGGCGTGAAAACATTATCTTTAATGTGTTTATTTGTTCCACACAGAGACAACACCTTTAGGATACAACTAAGCCCTCTAAATCTCTGAAAGAATGAGAAGATAAGACTAAAAAAATAATATATATTTTTTATCGTATTTCTTTTTTGTATGGTAACATGCTTTTATAGACTTGAAATATAACGATAAAACAGTATGACTATTCATCAAACAATATGATTGTTGATGAAACACTATGATTATTCATCAAACAATATGATTGTTGATGAAATAATATGACTGTTCATTAAATAGTATGACTATTCATGAAACAGTATAACTGTTCATATTAAGTTCCAAGTTCCAAATGCTATCTTTTGATATTATAAATATCCATATAATAACATTAGGAAGCCAAATGGGTGAGTTTGTCCACCATGGTTTAATTTACTACATAATAGAAACCCACACTTAGAAATTTTAGAATGGAGTGTTTCTTTCCAATTTGGGATATACATCTTTTCTTTCTTTATTCATTTACAAACTACACCAATAATCCCCCACTAGTTTGTAATGAAGGTCTTTTCACTTGATAGAATTATGTTTACAAGAAGGTATTTTGCAATTTAAATTTTCAATTAGTGTTAGAACTTGAATCCTACTAAAGTTATTGGTGTTCGCAGATTAAACCAAAACTTTTGTTGTAGAATAAAAGATACTGCATACATAATACTATCCAAACTCTTAAATAGGTTTACAATTGTTTAACACTATTATGGCTATGTGCTAAAATCTTTTTTTTTTCATGAATATTTACAAGAGAAAACGCTAACTTTTGTCAAAAGCGGCACTAATTTTATATTAATATAGATGGAATTATATATTTTTTCTATTATATTAGACACGACCGTTAAATTCCATTAAGAGCCTACACTCATCCTCCTTTACATAATCAAACACATTGAATACTATTAGAATAAGGAATCAAATTAATTATCAGTGTCCAACAGATATAAAACAATAGCTTGTCATTACCTTTTAAACTAAGAGATAAGTTTTTTGTTGATCCGAAGTTGGGTTCCTATTACTAGTATATTTAATAATGGGTTTCAACCCCATTCCATTAGTTATTTTTCATATCATGTCTCTAGATAGTCCTTTTGTGAGCAAATCCACTAAATTATTCATAGATTTCACATAGACAATAGTGATTACACCATTTGTAATCAACTCTCGAATATATCAATGTCGAATGCTTATATGTCTTGACTTACCATTAGAAATGTTACTATAAGCTCGAGATATAGTTGCTTCACTATCGCAGTATAAAGAAATAACTGACATAGGTTGTGGCCACAACTTAATATCAAACAACATATTTCCTAGTTATTCTGCTTATTTACCTACAACAGTGATTAGTACTTAAAAGTACATTGTTATCAAGGTTTTATATCATCATTTTGCACTTAAAGTATCAATAACTCCTTAATGAAAATATGTTTTATAATAACAAGTTTAATAATATAAGATACCTTTAATTTATGGTAAATGTTCATTTTAAAAACAGGCCTATCACATAAATCAAATGATTGACTGATTAGTTCAACTATTGAAATTGAGAAGACAAAGAGAGGGTGAAGCTTAGAAAAAAAATGTTGGTTCAATCCAAACTGAAACACTGTTCAATCATTGGGTCATATCTGGAGCTGTAGATCTTAGATTTGAATTTGGTTTATATGGCTAGAAAGTTAAGACATAGGCCTAAAACATTCATAGGAATGCAAGACTCAATTCTGTTGTTTGGAAGTCCAAACTTAGCAACAACGAAGAAGTCAAAATCTATCCTGTAGCCCAAACACTGTTCAGTATTTAGCTCATAGAAAGGAGCGTTTCTTTCCAATGTGGGATATACATCTTTTCTTTCTTTATTCATTTACAAACTATACCAATAGTAGCATCCACCCAAGTATAAGGGAATAGCCAGGATATAAGCAATATTCATAAGCAAGAGGTCCCTAACATGACTATTATAAAAGGTATGGATTTCCCTCTTACTTCTCTATCATTTAACTAGCAATGCTTTGATATATGAATGAAACTCGATTTTTGTTTTCCTATAAGATGGTGTTGAAATCTTGGTTTAGAGAGAACATCTTATTCTTACCATATCGTGTGGCTTTTCTAAATAAGTGATGTTTTCCTTGTCGCACGTGTGCGGCGTCGCGGCGAAAAAACATCCACCCTCAAATTTTATCTTATGTGGCAAATACAGGGAGACAAGAAATTCTTGTCTTTTATATGTGGAAAGTGGGAATAAGAGTCGCCACTTAGTATTTTGGTCACTAGAAACCCTAACTGTCTCAGAGATCAAGTATAGGGACTGGTTACGTAAAGGAAGGTATTAGCACCCCAAATACGCCCTACCTAAGGTAGGCTGCATTGTTTTATTGTCTAATAAAACTTAATGTCTTGTCGTGTTTTTAATTGTTGGTCCATCTATTCTTTAAGAAAAGTTCTCCTCAGTAAAGAGATTCTTATCTTATTGGGTAAAACCTAATTGTTCTAACGACAACAAAAGAATTTAATATCCAGAATACGTTTTACGTATATGGTCGTAACCCCAAATATTAAAAGAAAACAAAATAATTTTTTTGGAATTTATGAAATATTGGCTTAGTTCTCGTGACTTTAATAAACTGATTATTAAAGCCAAAATACATGTTAATACATATTTTTGAATTTTTTTTTGTTATATGAAAATACAATATGATTTTTTTCTTTTATTTTTGAGAGACTTGGCTGTATGCATAAAAATAAAACAAAGGGAATAGGATTACCTGGAATGGAGGCGCTATAGTTCACGGTGCTGGTGGCTCACAGTGGCGTTGGCGTAGCAGCAACCGACTGTGGTGGTAGACGTTGGTCCTCCTTCTTCTTTTCTCTGCTTCGGTGTGCTTTCTTCTTCCCTTATTTTTTTGTTCTCCCTGTAAACAGTATTCTTATCTCTCTGCAGCGGCTTCGTGGCGGCCTGGGGAGCTGATTCTGGCCGATCAACAGTTCTTCTTCCTCTTCTCTGCGTGTTTCCCTTCTTTTGCTCTTTTTTTTTTCTGTTTTGTTTTTTTGGCTATGGTGGTGCTGCTGGTAGCTCATGGTACTAGTGGCGTTTCCAGCGACGGAGAGAAAGAGACGAAAGAGATATTACAGTGCTTATCTTCTTCTTTTCCCTGTCTCGTCTCCCCCTTCCTTTTGTTCTCTTCTTTTCTCCCCCTGGTTTGGTTCCTCCTCTGACTTTTATAGCCAGAGGACGCGAGTGTTTCTTGGTAACAGCCGGCATGCATCATGGTGGCGTAAAACATGCCCCCAGACTGAAACGACTCCATTGATAGTGTTCATTTACTGTCGAAACCGTCGCAGATGAAGAAGATGGTGAACAGTTATCAAGGTAACGACGTCGTTTTTAAATTCAAAGAATATTTCCAATTTGGTCCTAGGATGTTTTTGCAATTTTGTAATCAAGCCCCCAGATAAGTTGTAATTGGATCCCTTGATTTTAGTACATTTTCTGGTTTTGTCCTTGGTTTTAAATTGTTTCAATTAAGTCCCTAATTGGCCATAAACTTCAATAATTATGCAATTAATCCCTTGATTTGACCAAATCAACTTTCCAAAATTGTAATTGGACCCAAAAATTTTAATTTCTTCCGATAAAAGCCTAAATTGACTTAAAATCAATTTTTCTTGCAATCAAGCCCTTCATATATTCAATTAAACCTTAGATAAAATTTAATTGAGTCTATAAATATCTGATTTTGAACTTTTCTTTCTCAAATTGAATTTTCCTTATCAACAGGGCTTTCATCAGTAAAAAATGTAATGTCAAATTTCAATTCTTGTATTTTTGAACCTCCTCAACCAATTCCTAGTCATGGTCATTCCAACATCCTTTTCTCACTCCTATTATTTTTTCGATTCCTTCTGAATATTATTTTTTATTATATTATATTATTTATTTATTTTTATTTTTGTAATTTTTTTTATTTTTTGTGTGGGAATCCAAAAATGGATAACAACATTCTTGATGGAGAAATGAATGCTAGTTGGGCTTTTAGTCTAAAAAGTGGCCATTTTATTTTTTATTTTTTATTTTTTTCATGAAGTTTTGTTTCTTTTCTAACCTATATACATTGTTGGTTTAACACTAATCACGACCTTACATTATGTTGTTGGGTTGTCATGCACGACTAACCAAAGGAATGATTTGATCCGTTGAGGGCCATCCCACTTATATAGTGGCTGGTCGAGGGGTTATCGCCGGCACTAGTTCCACGTGATCACTTCATACTTCACATTCGATCAGCACCTTTAGGCTAATTTATTTCCCTTCGTCCTGACCTAGCATACAAATAAAAGCCGATGACCCTTTTTTCGTCTTCAAGGAATGTTTGTTCTCATCTCTGTATTGAATGATTAAGCTACCCATGCTATGACAGAACTACTCCACTGTCAACTGAACGAGCTAGACTGATCTAGCGACACTAGCATTTATCCATCAAGGAACTGAGCTATGCCACGGGTGTTGCTCTGACTGAACTACCGAGATTGACAGATAAGCGAACCCAGCTCTCAAAGACCTAGCTATTGTGAGTAATATATGATAACATGTGTATGAGTGTGTCCAATAAAGCAAATTAGCGTTTTCTTTCATATGTCATTATTCATGCTCATGGACTTTTGTTTTTCAGGCTTTTACTTGTTAAATATATGTTCCTTGGGCAATATCAAGTCTAGGTTATATGTTAGAGGCAAGTTCTTTGATTCTTCATTTTGATCTTTCAAAAACAATGAAGTAGCATTTAGATTTGTTTGTAGGTCAAACTTTCAAAGCCATTAGTTTTTAAAATGTGGGTTGCATGCTTTTCTTAACAAGGCTCGTGTTCATTTCCTTAAGCCTAGATGATTTACTTGGACAAGGCCCGTGTTGGTTTTGGGTAAATGAGTTTAGTCTTTTAAGGCCTAAAGCTTGTTAGGTAAAGCGAAATATGTCATAGAAAAAAAAAAGAAGCAATTTGGGTTCTTAAGATGTGTTTGGCAAATATATTCTTAAAAACAAATTAAGCATGTGTTTTGTAGTTAAGATCGTGTTTGGCAAACACACCAAACCTATTTTTCATAACCTTTATTTTCTATTTTTTTTTTTGTGTTTTGCCAAATAGTTCAATTTTAATTATTTTTCAGATTTTTAAGGGTTATTTTGCAATTAATTTAAAGTCTTTTATACCATTTTACCTTTTTCCATAATTGATATTGTGAACTTAACTATTAGTAATTGTAAACTTATACTTGAAAATGAAATATCTTCAAGTGGTGAAAGATCTTGGTGTGGATTCATCAAGTGATGTAAAAATCTTAGTATTGATTCATCATGTGGCTATTGTACTCTTTAACTTGGTCTAGTGAAGGAATACAATATTCAAGTACAGTTTGGTACTTAAGATATAGATATAAACTTCTTAAATCATGAAAAAACAAGTTTACAAATTCTCTCCCTTATCTCTTTACTTTAAACACTTCAATTATATTGTTGGTTATTATGTTTATTTGAAGTAATTTATATTATTTGTAAATATTAGTGATATACCTTATTCACCCTCCTCTTAGGTGTTATAGTTGCTATAATTCTTGAACAATAATTAGTATCAAAGCTTAATTTTTATTTATAAAGTTTACTTAGACTTTGAGTATAATGGAAACCACTAGTTATAATCTCCAAAATGAAAGATCATCTATATCTAGACTATATTTTTTTTATGGTAATGATTATACATATTGGAAAGCTAGAATGATTATCTATCTTAAATTTATTGATTATGATTTATGGCTATCTATAGAGAATGAACCTCATAGACCTTTTAAAGTTGAAGATGATATTGAGATTCCTAAAGTTATAAGTGAATATAACAATAATGATAAAAAAAATTGTGCTCCCTATACACAAGTGATCCCCTTATCCAGACTTTGAAGACTAGTTAAGGTTCTTAATGCACAAAATAATAGGTAACTACTCCAAATCTTTTAAACCATAAAAAAGAACAAGAGTTCCTTGTTTTTTTTCCACACCATCAAAAATCTTGATCCATGAGGATAATTATCGCGACGCCACATATGTGCGATATTTATGAAAAACAAATTGAGAAAGTAGTATAGTTCTAAGTATTTGGACTCCTTAAAATAACATAACTAATAAAAATTTAATAGGTTACACTATTAAAGGTGTTATTTTCATTTATACAACAAAGCTACTATTCCAATTATACAATCTTTAAAATATTATATATATGTATAAGAGCTGCGCTATTTTTAAAAACACAACCCTTTATTTATTTGTTTTCCTATAGGAACACAAAAATTAGATTTCACTTTTTGAAATAGCACAACGAATTATGTTGCACTAACTTTAGTAGTGCAGTGTGCTATTGAAAATAACATAAACTATTTAATTTTTATTTATTGCACTACTTCCTTTGATGTAATTATCTAAATTGTGCACCTTTTTTTTTTTCTAACTATGCCACTTTGCAAAAAAAAAAATGTCATTTGTACTATTTTAAAAAATAAACTCAACATTTATTAGTAGGAATTATGATTGTGAAACAAAATCAAATGTTATGCTTTCAATCTATCTCATCACAACTAATGTTTCTCACAAACAACGTTGTTGAGTATGACATGGAAAGCATTTACAAGTTCTTGAGAAAATCAAATTTTTATGTTTACTTCTACATCCCTCCAACTAAAGCCCAAGAGTTGCTAGGGAGCATACAACAGTTTTTTTTATAGCCTCGTTAAATAAATTACAACACAAGCAAATTTAAATATGTCAAACAGAACTTAAACTGTAAGAAATTGCTAGCCATCATACTTGCAGAGGTTTTCAAATCCCATGTATTCTTGATGATGAATCTTTCCAATCATGTTCGATATGCCAAAACCACCTACCAAAGGAAGTAAGGAATGTTATTTTAGAAATTCATAAAGTTCAAAGGATTGTTGAAATTGATTTTATAAAACATGTATTGGGTATTTTTAAGGCTAGTCACTCACAATTGAGGTTAAAATCATGTTGGATCATGAGTATTTTAACATGTAATACTCACATGTTTTAAAAATCAATCAAAATTGTATAAGAAATTATTCTTAGAGAACTTTTAGATAACAAAAGTTTAAAATGCAAAATATTTTTATAGATTGAGCAGTAGGTTTGTGAGCTTATAAACTTGGGCTTGAGTTTGATTAACCAAAAATATTTTTTTCTATTAAGTTCATGTTTGATCATAATTTTATATCTTTAAAATGTCTTAATACATGAACCACTACATTAATTATGATGTGAAAAGAGTGAATGCATTTATGAATTTTCATGAACTGTGAACATTCATAAATAGTTATTAATGAACATTCATCATAATTAATAAGAATTCATGAATTATGAATATTTGAACTATGAGTAATTGATATTTTGGTTCTCAAGTCTTATAAATAGGTGTCTTGGATGGGTGGAAAGGGAATAAAGAAATTTCTTGAGTTCTTTTCTTTCTTTGTTGTTGTATTTTCTATGACTTGTTCTTCTTTTTTTTTTTTTTTTACTCTAGATCTTAAGAATCCATTTTTGTAGAGAGAAAATTAAGTTCATTCCATTAAATTTATAGACTGCATCTTTCCTAGGTGTTGTATTGAATTCTTTGGAGGCAATTACATTGGGATTGTTTACACTAAGTGACAGATAATTACACCTTAAGAACAAAGAATTCAATCTTTGACAACAATGTCAAGTTCCTTATTTCCTTTTGATTGTCTTCAACAAGTCTCCTAAACTTTTATTAAGAGCATGTTTTTCAATTCAATATTTATTTGATTGAATAATTGTTATGTTGCATAATACACACACACATATATTTGTTGATTATATAAATCCTATGCTTAAATCTTTAAAATCTTATGCATGTTTATTTTTATGTGATCATATTTTATGCAAGTGATTTTTCATTTAACAAGTATTTAAAAATTTACCAAATAATAATAATTTCCAACAATTTTAAGGTGTAATTGTTTGCTATTATTATTTTTAGATCTTATAATGTCTTCTACCTAAGAATTAGTTATCTCATTTAATGTTGTTTCGACAAGTACTACTTTGGTATTGAAGATTCTACCACCTTCTTTTGTGGTGCATGATGAGAAACATGAAAAGTTTAATGGAATGAATTTTAAGAGGTGGCAATGAAAGATGATATTTTATTTGGCCACCTTAAGTTTGACAAAGTTCTTGACCGAAGAAGTGCCAAAACTATCAGATGATGAATATGATCCCACTACAATGACAATTATGGATGCTTAGTATCACAATAATGTCATGTGCAAAAACTACATCTTGAACGGACTAGACAATACATTAGATGGTGTGCATAGTTCAATTAAAAGTGCAAAGGCATTATGAGAAGCTTTGGACAAGAAGTATAATGCTAAAGACGCCAACATGATGAAATTCATAGTTAGTAATTTCTAGGTTTCAAAATGGTTGATTCAATAACTATTATGAGCTAAGTTTAAGAGTTTCAACTCATCTTGTATGATATACATGCTAAAGGTATGTCACTAAATGAATCATTTCACGTGTCTGCAATTATTGAAAGATTATCATCATCTTAAAAAAAAATCAAGAACTATCTTAAACACAAGTGCAAGGAAATGGGGGTTGAAGACTTCATTTTAAGATTGAGAATAGAAGTGGACAATAAGTTGTCCAAAAAAAGAGTCAACTCTTTTAGTGCCTTTAAAGAAATTATTATGGAACAGGTGGTGAGATTCCACAATAAAAATAAAAAGAAAAAGCTTATTATGAAAAGAAAAGGAATTGCCAAGAAGTTCAATGAAAAATACTTTATTTACAACAAGATTGGACACTTGATCAAGGTTTCAGAAATAAAGGTGAACAAAAGAACCCAGAGATCTCAAGTCGATGTCACTGAGGTTGATCATCTCACAAATTAAGTCTTAAGTATATATAAATTAGTTGTTGTTTTCAAAGTCAATCTAGTCAATAATCATGAGCAATGATGTGATCATATTTTATGTAAATGATTTTTTATTTCAATAAAAATTTACAAATTTACAAAATAATAATAATTTCCAAAAAGAATTTAGATCATAATTCCAGGCCCTAAATAATAAGAAATAGAAGAACTCACCTAGTAAAATTGCACTGACAAATATAGTAAAAGCTAGAATAAAGATGATAAGAGAAGCCCTTCCAAACACAATGATCAACCTTCTCACAATGTGCTGCCCAATGAACGCAGCAAATGTAGCAACAACGACAAAGTAAACAGCTGCCAGAAGATTTGAAATATGTAAGTCCATTGGAACGCACACAAACTACATTCCAATATACTTTTGGAAAATAACGTCTTTAGATTGCTGAGGCTAAGAGAAAAAGCAGATTAAACTTGTAAGAGAAGTTGTATGGACGTTGTGTGCACTCTTACCATAAGGAACAGGAAAACGTTTCAGAAGGTAGTATTCTACAACAGACATGGATGACGAGAAAGTCATGGCAAAGGTGGCAGTCGCACTTGAGACCTGGACACAAGTCGTGAAGCAATTAAGATTATTTTGCCCTTCATATGGCCTTGTGGCCTGCCTGCCAACATATAATTCTAAAGAGTATGATTTTTAAGTTTAGTCATAATTCAGAAAATGTCCACAGATACTGATATCAGGAATAAATACAGATAATTCTAAGGAGTATGGCGGAAGTCTTTGGTTAAGTTAAAACAGAAGCCATGAATATGCTCGCTAGCCAGCCACGGGTAAATCTGCTTCGCAAATCATTTTGCTAACTTATCCTGGTTATTCTCAGAGCAGAAGCTGGATAGCTGAATTCCATGCTAAGGCAACATCAAAACTACCATGCAAACTTAATCAAGTTCACAAAGCCAGCCATTATGATTAACAAGAAGGACTTGATCAGCAGGTTCAGAATTATGGTGATTGCGAACTTATTCATTTTTATTCTTTCGAGCATCTAATGAAACAAAGCAAGCTAACCCGAGGAGGGACTCCGAGCTCCAAAAATAGTGGACCCATAATAAATCCTCCACCTAATCCAAGCAGCCCGCCTACTACTCCAGCCAGCACACCGAAGGCACAATAGGTCATGAGCTGAAGGACTCTGAAATTTGTGCCCTCATCTCCCTTGGATGCAACTACTCTGCGTCCCTTGTACAGGCTGACTACTTCATAGAGTGTAACCCCAAGAGAAACTGGGATCTGGAAACCACAGAAAGGATGATTCAAACAAATTTTCCAACTGTTTTACTAAAGAGAAGGACAGATGCTGTGATATCAATGTTAGTTTAATATTCCCTATAGCTAATTGGTTGGTTACATGTATTATTATTATATTAATATAAATATATTTTTATTATTAATAAAAGCTTAATTTATTTTTAATATTCATATAATATTAGATTAATAAATCAAATTTTTGATTTATAAATCTAGAGTAAAGATAAAGTTCATGAGATAAAAATATTTTGCAAAGAAAATTATAACGTTGTTATAATTATGGGATTCCTATTGAATCAAAATATTATTTCTAAAATGTTCATAGTCGATGCTCTCTTAAATATTGGGCATTTATTAGAGCCTTAAAGACTGATACATATTATATTCTTTTCTTTATAAAATAAAACAATTATTCTCATAAACTTAGGTATAAAGGATACTTAGAACTAATATGTAGATACTTGTTATAAGACATGTACAGTAAACTGACCCGCATGAGAATTTCATATGGAGAAATCATCTATGTTTAAAAAGGCTCACGTGACGGTTGTGTAAGTGATCCTTATACTTGAGATCTCTAAGTTATCTTATATAAAAAAAAAAATGTTATGATATGATCTTGTTACATGTTATCATAATCGAGGTAGAAAAAGGGCAGATATTGGGTATAATATGAACTATATAAAGGTACTTGAGTAATCAAGAAAGGATTCATCACTCTAGGTGAATTTAAAAAAAATGTTCCATCTATTCTCAAATACTATTAACTGAGAAATCTTTTGCCAATATGAAATGAGATTTGAAAAGGATTTCAAATCTTATTCAAATGATTAATGACTATTATGTAGAGAATAAATATGATTTAATATGGCAGTCATACTCCATACTTTAATGTTAAATTAGAACATTATTGATGACATGATAGTAATTACACTGAGAAACTAGTCATTGAAATGTTAAGTCAAACCACTAATGACTTTTCTAATATTTGGGGGATCATGACACATTGCTAGACGATCTTCAAATATAAATTAATCAATTATTGAATTGATAATAAATTAAATTATTTAATTTATTTAATCATATTTAATTATAATTATAATTTATATTTGGGCCAACATATTAAGAATCTAATGGGTCATAGACATTAAGAACCATTAGTCAAAAATCAAACTAGGATGATTTAATTAAGTATGAATTGATTAAAATATATTTTAGAAATTAAGGACTAGAATATAATTTATACATGAACTATATTTCTAGACATAGAAAAATCAAGTAAAGACTTGATTGAATTAATTTCTAAAATTATTTTGAATTAATATATGGATATTATTGAGGGGGCAAATTGATATTTTGTTAATTTATAGGGTTTTTTATATTTTCCTATAAATAGTAAGTTATGCCTCTTATTTTTAAGCGGTTGTTTGTTAGATAGAAAAAACTACGTAAGTCACATAATAAAAAGCTAGTATTTTAGGCATAGCAATTCCTCTCTCTTAAATAAGGAGGTAAGAGATTTTTTATTGATGGTTCATGTGGATTATCGTTGGAGGCCGCACAATTAAACGATTTGTAATTTGCGACAACCCAACCTTTAAAGAATTATTCAAAGCCTAAGGAAATATGATCTTCAGGTAATAAATCTCTAAACAACTCTAGATATGTCTAATGAAATCCTAGAGACTCCCGAATAATTTTGTTTTATTGTTTATGTTGCATGTATGACATTCGGGAACCCAATAGTGGTATCAAAGCCATCGTTATACAATTAGGGTTGTTATTTGCATGTTTCAAATATTATTGGCGTTAATTTTGAATTAATTTTATATGCAACATTATTTTTTCTCTGTGATTTTCTAATAAAAAAAGGATATTCTCTATTGTTCCAGCTAGATCTAGTCGGATTTCTTGAATCTGACTGAAATCTTAAAAAACAATTGGGTGGCTACCATAAGTGCTAGAGGCAGCAGCCTATGGGTTGCTATTGGCGGTAGTGGAAGCCCAACATAAGAGGTAGTCCCTTGCGTTGCTGGCTTACGGTGGTAGTGTTGGCTGGTGTTACTCCAGCCACTGGTAGTGCAGGCCAAAGCATGAAGAAAGAGAGTTAAAAGGTAAAATTATGATTATACCCCTATCATTTATAATTATTTACAATTGGGTTTTGGGGGTTTAATTTATGAATTTACCCTGGCTATTTATTCCTTATTATATGTTGGCTTTTAGGATAGAATTATAATTCTGCTCCTCCTTGTATAAAATCTTAATTTTATATTTTAAAATTGAAACCTCTATTAAATTGATTATAGAATTAATTTTTCTAATAGGATTAGGAATAAATTGAATTTTTAAGTTTTGTAATATCTTGATTGCATTAGGATTTAATTAAATTTTTTGATGAAATAATGTTTTTTAAAAATAATTTTTCTAAAACAAAGAGAGTTTTTAAGCCTAAAAATTTTATTTAATTAATCCTAAAATAGTTTAGGATATTAATTAAATATTTCATTTGATTAATTTTCTTATTAAATTCTAAAAAATGTTTGTCATGGAATTTTTGTTAAATAAAATTGGTTTTGTTTGGGAAAATATCAAATTAGATTTGATTGAATATTTTTATGTGTTAGAAATATTATTTCATAGTAGCACATAAAGCCAATAATTAGAATTGAAACATGCAATGTAATTTATCATAATATTAAAATGTTTTTATACATGATGGGTGATTATGACATTAAAGACTAATGTGATTGTGTTTTTATGGTTGAATGATTATAATATTAAATAAAGCATGCGTGTTTTGCCTCTCTTTTTTATTTTTCTTCTGGGTTGTAAAATTCTTTTCTCATCTAATTTCTCTTGAATATAACTTGAGATTTCTTAATTAATTATGTAAATTTTATATAATTTAGAAATGTAAGAACTTAGAAAGGAAAATTATTTTGTAATCTAAAATGAAGAAAGAATAGTGATGAAGGATAGAACCATGATGCTCGCAAAGGACTTATGAAGATTTACAGCTGCTACCTAAGTTTTGACCACCTAATTTCTTTCAATGGTTCGAGGGGATTAGTTTAGATATGTTTGTAATCATTCAATTAGAATGGCATGCTAGAGGTGTATATTTATATATAAATTGTTATGTATGAAATGTATATTTTTTTATGTCATGTTATGTATAAGACCTAATTAATTAATAATAAATCCATCATTAATATATTAAGTACATGTTGAGAACATGAATAATTTCCTTTCAATTTTGTACTTATAAAACCAGAATTCTATTCATGGATAATTTATTGAGTTGTCCGAGTTGTCCAAGATGATCGTTAATCGAATATGTTTAATGCTATAAAATCAGGTCCTACTTAAGTAACTTGTATGATTTGAATAAGTCACTTATAATCATATAAAGTTAGAGGTATGGGTTAGGCAAAACATATAAGATATGTTTAGACAAAGAGTTTTCACCTAACTGATCTAGGAATCACATAGAGATGTAATTGATAAAATATATTATCTACTTAATTTAATTTATTTTGATTTGATGAGTCACTCAAGGTCACATAAATTAAATGGGATCCTAGCCTACTAGGAAAATCTAAACAAGATTTCCTGAATTAATAAGGGCTATTAATTTACAAGAAAAAAAAATGAAGACCAAATTAGGATTAAAAACCTTATCTAAATTTGAATTTAAATATGTATCCATGAAACTAAAACGCTCTATCTTTATATAAATAAGTTAGTAGATTAAAATGAGTAGTAAAATATCTCTACGAAGCAAACTTTATGGTAACAAATTGACCAGATCATATTTCTTAGATTGACACTGAAATATAAGAATTGTTCTTAAGCAAGAAAATAGGTTGCATGTTCTTGAAAATTTAATTCCAAATGCCCTCGCTGATGATGCTGGAAAAGAAGTTAGAAATGAAAATCAACATCATATTGATGACGATGAACATGCTACATATGTAAAGTTAGCTAGTACGTCACCTGAATTTTATAAACAACATGAGAAAATGGATGTTTATACTATAATTATGCATATCAAATAATTGTTTAATGAGACTAGTAGAATTGAGAGATATGAGACCTCTAAGAAATTGATCTACTGCAAGATGACAAATAGTTCTTCGGTGAATACCTCTGTTTTGCAAATGATAAGCTATATTGAGAAATTGAGTCAATTGGGTTTTGTCATGGATCATAAGTGAAGTGTTAACTTAGTCTTGTAGTTATTACCCTAACGCTTTTTGTAATTCATTATAAACTATTATATGAACAAGTTGGATAGTACATTGCGTGAATTGTTTAATATGTTTATGATTGTTGAAGGGACTCTTAAGAAGGAAAAAAAGTTCAGCTCTTCTTGTTTAGTCTTCTAAAATGTCTAATAACAAGGACAAAAAGAATAAAAATAATGTCTTTAAAGCAAACAAACCTGCTAAAAACCTAAAGAAAAACAAGGATATTTGTCATCATTGTGACAAGGAAGGACAATGAAAAAGGAATTGCAAGAAATACCTTGCAAACATGAAAGTAAATAAATTTAATGAAGCTTCTACTTTATGCATGTCTATAAAAACTCGCAAATAATTTTATTTAAATATTTTCACATCAAATATAACATTTAAAAATTCAAAAATCTATTCCCAAACATGCAAGATCATTACATCGTTACCATTACTAGATTCACATGCAGGCACAAACATAAATGCACAAAAAGATGAGAGGATAGAGACCACTACTGCGATAAAAGTACCTGTAACAAGTTTAACACCCAATATCCTATCGAACAGGTAGATGTACTCTCCTGCGAGCAAAAGATCAGGATCTCTCATCATTTAGACATTGATTTAATATAAGCTAGGAAAAAAAAGGTAGAATGAAATCAAAGCACAACAAAACCTTTGCAATCTGCAGCACGAGGAATGCAACCCAAACAAAAACAAGAAGTCCAAGTTCCTTCCAGTAAACATTCTCAAAAACAGTGATCTACAGTAATAAATTGTGTTAGTTTTGAGGACTCTTTGATGCTGATTTCAGCTAACAAAGTATTCTCACCTCTAGTTCCTTGGTCTCCTTTTGAGGGCTGTTGCTCGGGCCGCCACGAAGAGGCTTGTATTCCACTTCCCCAGCATCGGTACCTGAGAAAGATATTGACGAGCAGGGATCACTTGCTGGACTTCCCGGAAAAAGAAAAAAAAAAGGAAAGAGGTAGTGAACTCACCATTGGACTCCAAATGCTTCGCAGCCTCCTATAATGGGAGCAAAAGGTGTGATTCAAATGGTTAGACTTAAATTTACATGTTTTTAACACATAACCATGCATGCAGAAGTCTAGTCATAGAGCATTCCTTTCATAGGCAATGAAAGGAGTTCAGTTCAAAATGCAGTTTGTGCAGGCACAAACCCTAAGCATAAATTAAGAACAGGTTGATGAGATTACACGTTTCATTATTGTTTCCTTTTTTCATGTTTCAAACGCCCTTGAAGAATGCCTTTGTTGATGTAACTACAAACAATTTGCAATCAGCAAAAAGAATTAGAAGAAAGAAATTAACATGAGTGAATGGGAATGAAATTCAGCTAACATTTACCTGTGAAAAGAACAATGAGCAGTACTGTGACCATCCAGTCTGCAAAAATCACATTTAAAGCAACACCAAGACTAATACCAAGCATAAGCATTGGTTGGATGAGCAGAGCCAAATCATAGTCAATAATGGGCATGTCAATCGTTGGGTGCCTTAGCTTAAGATTATAGTATACACTTGAAACCGCTGCACCCATAATCATACCTGCCAAAATTATATACACTAAAATCCATTACTTGCTAGTAACACATGAAATTTTCTCACAAACAAGCCTTTGTGAATGTTGCGTTCCTGTTCACACAAACCCATTAGTCAAATTGATAAATCACAGTAGATAGGTTAATTTTCCGTAAGCTGAACTAACCACATGAATCAAAAAGGTTTTCCTTTTTCTATAATGGGGAAGAGTGGCTTAAAAACAAAGGAACCCATATTTACACAGAAAATTCGATGGTTTCTTACATTTAGAAATAGCTGTTGCAGATTTAGGATCAAACCCAATAATTAGGCTAAGCATGGGAACGAAAATGCCGCCGCCACCAACACCACCTACACTCCCAAAGGCAGCACCGAAGAATCCAATGATTGAACCCAAAACAATTTGCCAACCAAATTTCATTTCCTGCTCGCAAAAACATTCATATATATCAAACTCGCATAAAGTCTTAATCAACAATTAAACCAAAAACCATACAGTCAAGCACTTTTTGATTCCATCCACAAAATAAGCACTCAATCCAACAAAAAAAGATGTGCCTTCTACATATCTGCTACCGATCGACTAATTAAATAACCAGTGCATAGAAAGTTACCCATGCATCTTTTCATTTCTTTTTATTTTAATGAACACTAAATGTTCTTTGAGAAAAGGGTAGCAGGATTTTTACCGGCCAAACATGTTGATAACCTCGTTGATCAGGCTGCCATAAACAACTCACAGCATTGAGAACATAACTTGATACAGAATCTCCAGTTTCATCCGTTCTTGCAGATGTTGCTTCACGTGTCAAGCCTCGTTCAGCTGAAACAAACACAAAAGCTAACAAAAAGTTGATCAAAACCATCAACACCGATTTCAAACCCCTCCATTTCCCTCCAAATTCAGCCATTTATCAGATCCTGAAAGCTCTCTGAAAGTGCTTGTCTTTAAATGTCTTTCCTTACAAAGAAACAAGACTGACGCATGCAAATGGTTAGTTTGTCTTAACCGAAGAAGAAAACACCAGAAGAGAAAGGAGAGAAAAGGGAAAGGAGACGTTAGTAACTGTTATGCTCCTACGTGTTGTAAGCTGATATATTCTTAAAGCCAAGAAGTGATTCCTAAGTGTTATGAGCTGATGGATTCTTAAAGACAGTAAGTGACCAAGAAGGTTTTGAGGGAAAAAGAGAGAGTTTGTACTGTTTCTTTGGTGCTCTGAATATGGTTGGAGCCTTGGAGCAGAGTAAATTATGAGTAGTGAATAACTTTATAGATGTGATCCAATCATCGGCGTCGAATCACTTGCTCTTTATACGATCAATGGGCAGTATTTTCATCTAATGCTGGCTTCGTTTTTTTAAAAAAAAAAAAATTGATGGCTGCATTTCTTTGTACCAAAATTAAACGTGTTATCCATGTCAATACCCACGTATTCGTTTTAAAAAAAATATTATTTGGGCCACTTGAGTTTTTATAAATGTTAGGTCATAAACAAATAATTAGATC
>Ga0325404_1001473_pt1 | contig 24956 bp, 14 predicted proteins | sample PopdelMetagenome_18_FD_205664 | JGI IMG/M metagenome (GOLD analysis project Ga0325404, IMG submission 205664) | Populus deltoides microbial communities from Bellville, Georgia, United States - Xylem-Control-R1 | ecosystem: Host-associated > Plants > Phyllosphere > Stem > Wood/Secondary xylem...
AATAAAGATCAAAATTAAAGAAATTAAAAATCAAGATTATAGATTCAGGGATGAAATTTAAAACAAATTAAGAATTGATAAAAAGACTAAAAATCAAACTTAAAAATCAAAACATTAAGGATCAAATATGAAATGTCATAAAATAAGATGACAAAGTTGAATTTTTAATAGCCAACACGAAATTTGATGGGAGAGAGAAATAAGAGGAAAATAAAAAGAAGAAGCGGCTGATAACAAACCATCATTGCAAACACCACATGCGTCCTCCCACGTGGAAGCTGGTGTCGTGAAGCTTCAAAGACCATAGCGGAAGCTGGTGTTTCTATCAATCGACGACTCAGGCGTCGGTCAACGAGCGCAAAGCAGCCTCACATGGTGGCGCGTGTGTAACAACTTTTTTTAATAATTGTTAAAAAAGAAGAAAGATAATTAAATCCCCCTAACCCAACTTAATAATAATAGAACAACTTATATGAAATGACAAAAACATCTATGGATGCCAAACTTAGAAAAATTGATTTTAGAAGTCATTTTAATTAAAAAAAACCATTAGGAATCAAAAATGCCCTTTAAAGTAATTAAATGAAAATAATTTTTAAGAGTAATTTAGTAATTTGATTCCGTTATAAAAATATAAGATAATCATGATAACTCTTGTGAATTTGACAATAATATTTAAACCCTTATAAAAATACCGACTTACCATCCTAGCAAACCAAGTTGTTCCTTTAAGGAAAGAGTAAAATGATAAATTTATTATGCTAAACACAGTAAATTAAGAGTGTATGTACAGTAAGAAACCGATCGCCTTTTAACTTTTATTTTAACCTTTTGATATAATAATTGTCTCAATTTTCCTGCATCTGTGAAGACACCTGAACAATGGTAACCCTCTATTAAATGCCAGAGTTGCAAACTAGCCCTTGACTCCAAACAACTAAACTGGGACCGTCCAATTATACCAAAAAAGTAGGTTCAAATTTGTGTACGTTAAAGCTTATAGCTAGTACTACTAGAATCATATAGAATTTGCTAGACCACTAGCAGATGGCACCAGGTGCTTAGATCACTAAAATTTGGAATTGGTTCCCTAGGAGGCACTGAAATGGTCTAAATTTGTTCTATCAGTCGCGGAATTCAAGGCTTAACGTGACAAAATGTTTATAGCAAATGTGAGGTTAGGTCCACTCATGCTAGAGACCAAAATGACCCTTTGTCGTCTACTTGTGGATCTTGGCATATTGCAATTTAATGAGAGTCGGCCCTCCACTCATCAACACAACTTGTTATGTTATGTTATGTTATGTTTGCGGTAATGGATAGGGAGAGGGTCGCAGAGGTGGGTGACCCTTACTTTCCTCTTATAATTGACAAACACCAGTAGGTTACTTTAGTGTTTTGTTTTTCTAAGCCCAGCTAGGTGGAAAGACATATCATTTCAGTTCTTGGACAAGAAATCGATCAAATGTGAGCTCCAGTTGTAGTTATCACATTATCTATCCCCATAAATTTCCAGTGAAAGCTAGAACATATATAGAACTAAAATTGTGCCCTATGGAAATTTGGTGTGTGGCGGGGCAATTCTATTCTCATCCCTTGTAATATATTCTATTACTTCAAGAAAAAATTATCAAAAGTTAGGTCACGTGCAATGTTGAGTGTACGATTTGCATGGAACTTGGCATCATATTGTAAGGTCATGGACACGCTTTTGAATTTTGAGCCATATCCAGTCCATTTTGTCAAAAGCTTGATGGATACAAACCATGAAACAAAATGGAGTTGGTGCCAAGCTCTCAAGCTTCTCTAGTGTCATGATCATCTCAAGTAAAACAAGAAGAAAGGGGGCTTTGATTATGAGTTTGTCCCCCTTTTACTAGTTTTGACCATGACTAAACTTTGGAGCCCTCTTTCCAATGTCAGGCCAGTGTTTGGTTAATTTTACTTTGATGTTTTCAACATGCATGGCATCTATGTTTACCGATGAAGAATAGGATCTTCATGACCATGATACTTTAACATTTTTATGGTGCTATAAAGGCTATTCTTTAAGTTGTCAAGAGAGTCAAAGCAGACATTTAGTTTTGAATCTTTTGATGAATGGGATCTCTAGGATCCTTCAGTAATATCATATTATGTTTGGATTGAAAGTAATTAATTAAGTTCATGGAAATTATCAACTTCTATTGCCCGTTAAAATGATTTCTAAGTTAGGTAATTAACAAGATTTCCTTTTCAAAGTTAGGAATTCCAACCTTTCGAAGTAAGGACTTGAAACCTTTTGTAGGTGGTTGTAAAAGCATATAATTTTGTAAGGCTAACTGTTCATTTACATATTTGATGATGGGTGCTGCTGCCTGGATTTTGCTACTCGGCCTCTTATGCAACTACAAGACTTTCATTTTCTGGGCTCGAGTATTGGACTGTTTGTACTTTTTTCATGCTGTCAGCTCTTCTTCTTCTTCTTCTTCTTCTTCAATTTTCTTTTTGCCCTTTGTTACACTAGGATAGAGACCCATTGGGCTTTAGCTACAGTATTATAGCCTATAGGAGGAGTAGCTCTTTCTTTCCATGAAATCTCTTTCCCTAGCTTTTCTAACCTAGTAAAAAAGCAATCTGAAATCTCTTTCCCTAGCTTTTCTAACCTAGTAAAAAAACAATTGGTTTGTTGACTAAGGAGGTATGTTCGCTTCCTTAACTTTAGGAATTCAAACCTTGAAACAGGAAAATTTATGATTTTTTTTTAAATATATCACATCAATACTGAAAGTATTTTTTTTTTTTAATTATGAAACTTAGTCTTAATTGATACATAAATTGATTCAATTATACCCCTTATTATTAAACAAATTTTTCTTTTAATTCTAACATTGATGATTAAAGTATTTTTAGACTAGCTTTCATTTATCAAACACTAAATTCTAGTGGATACAGAAAATTCATTAAATTCAAACTCAATATGATTGTAGAACAAATCTACTTACCAAAGTATTATTATTAAACGAGCTAGTCAAGATAGCTTCCTATTTCTCCTTTATCAAATAAGTAGTCAGCATGGCTAAATTACTATAGTGTCTTTAGACCAACTGCATACACCCTTTTAGCAATTAAACTTCTTCGAGGTTGAAATGATTTCTACTCTGGTAAATAAGTTACTTTTTCAAAGGCAGAAAGTAGTTTTAATGGTCAGTTATGTGACTTTAAGGTTGAATACATCATATCTATGTTGTTGAACTTGAAACCGGCAGCTTCAGTCGAATGTTTCCTCTTTCAAACACATAATCACTTGTTCTTAAGTCAAGACATATAAGATCATAGGACCATTCTATAAGTAGGCAATAATTTCCAGTTGAACAAGGATCCGATAAGGAAATGTAGGAAATATCTCGACACCCATAAATTAGTTGACCTGGTTTATTTCTCTTTTTCGGTAGAGAATAATAGTACCATAGAGTAAATGCGCAGAAAAAAAGTACCCTAGTGGAAATGTAGGAAATAGAGGCTAGCACACATAATTATGTCTAGAATCACTGGTAAAAATTTGCGATTACGTACTGGTAACACTTGATTTTTACATGACAAAGAACAATTGTCCTTGACAGTGGAGAAAATTCGTACGTAAAAATGATAAAGTGATCAATCATGTTCATTAAGCTTGGATATAGAAGGTTACTTAAATATTTCTTGAACAATTTAACATGCTCCCTCTTCGTGTTTTCATGAGGATAATATCAAAACTTAACACACACATATCTTTTCTTTCATCTTTTAAAATCTTTGTAATCTCTCTCTTGATTGATTAAGAGAGAGAGAGAGAGAGAGAGAGAGAGAGAGAGTATTCAAAGTTAATTACACGATCTAAAAGTAACTTTGAAGTGCAATTTTACTTCCATTCTAAAAGAAGTGTCGAGTACTCTAAGGTTATGTGGTATTTTTTCTCAGTTATTATACAGAAAATAAAGATTTGAGTTCATAATTTTATAACATTATCAAGGTTTAGCGTGTGATTGGAATTAATATTGCGATTGGAATTATTATTTTAGAACATGTGGTATAAGAAAGGGAGAAATCATAAAGGAAATGAATGTAGATCCAGGAGTAAGTGGATGAGAAAGTAACGTTCAAAGAAAAAGATGAAGCACATGCTTCCAATAAGAGAATATGGACCTTGTACCAGGAGAAAGATAGAACAAGTCCAAGATAGATTAGGTGCACGATGATAAGCCCACAATAAGGAGATTTTTTTATTTATTTATAACAGCCCACAATAAGGAGATGAGTCCTTGTATGAGAGATAATGTGATATAAGAGGCGACAACACATGAAGAATGAGAAAGAGTGAGAGATATTAATTCTTAAAGAATGAGATGAAACAGTCATATAAAAGAGCCATTTAGAGAGGAAAATCATGGAAGAAAGATTTTTGGCCAAAAAAATGTGAAATGGTTAAGAGAATCCATGTTCAAGCAAATAAATTTACTGAAGAAAATACAAATAATGAGATGGCAATTTGATGCCGCAAACTAGCCATGGTGAGAAGAGAATGACTAAGACAAAGATACAAGAACTAAAATTTGAACACTAAAAAAAATATAAACGTGAGTTTATTCAGAAAATCCTTTTAGTTCTTACAGGTTTATACACGTAAAGCATTAATGATCTGATTATTCTTAAATTAATAAATGTATATGTTGCAAGTATTATATTTCAAGTCCAAGTTCACATCCCTTTCTCTCTTATAAAAATAATATAATATGACAATGTGAGATGTGTTTCTATCAAGCTTCCTCCTCCTCCTTCCCCCATTTTTTTTTCTAACAGCTCGACAGGAATAGCATTGTGAAGGGACACATAAGGCCATAATTATACCCAATATAAGAAGTTGAAAGCAGTTGATTGTTAGGTGTGATATAAAAGTTGCAGCTCTCAATTGCATATTTGTGGACAAAATGAAATTTCCACCTCTAGAGAGTTCAGCTCCCTAGCCTGATTTTTCTTTAGCTAGTTTAATTGTTGCGTTTTGTCTAGTTTTTGATGTTTGAGCTTCTACTCCTTTGTATATGTTTGTTTCGTTGGCTAATCTTAACCTTTTATAATTTTTTTTCTTCATCACATTCAAAAAAATAAAATAAAAATGAAAGCATGCTTCATTACCATGAAAAAAAGGAGAGTGAATGGAGGAGAGTCTAACGCAATCACATAATCAAAAGATTCTATTTTCTTGGATTTATTAAGTGAAGTTATTGATGGAGCTAAATTGTTAATAATTAAGCTGAATTAATTTTATGTTTTGACCGTTTAATTTATACACCCTTTCTGCATACTTGCAAGGTAAATAAGTTTCTTTTTCTAAGGTAGAGAGTAGATTCAAAGGTCGGTTATGCGACTTTAAGAGCTGAATACATCATGTTTATGTGTTGGGACCAGCAAGACAAGATGACAGTGTCCTTCTCTTTCAAGTTTCAATTTCACAACAATGGAAAGGGAAAAAAACATAAAATAAAAAGTTGGAAGTGAATTAAATGAGGATATCTAGAGAGGACCACTTCTATAAGTCGGCAATAATTCCAGTTCAACAAGATCGTACAAGGATCCAATGAAGAACCAACTAATTCAGAATCACCGAGGCAGTGTAATAGTAATAGACAGCACAAGAAACAGTTTTATGTGTTCTTTGTAAATCAAAATTTGCCAGAGTATTATTTAATTTGATCAAATTAACCTCTTCAACATCTATTGACAATATAAATTCTTGTATAAATCGATCAAGTTTGAAGCACATATTGAGGGTAAGACGATCAATACCTCCAGATATAAGGGTTTAATAGGTGATCTTTCATTAAAAATTACGTATTTTTATGGCATTAGTCTCTAATTAGTGATCAATTTTTATCTCATAGATTTCATTTTGCTGAGAAAATTCCAAAAACATGTTGGTTAGATAGTGTAAAAACTTGTAACGTTTTTTCTTTCTTTGTGAATTAAAACATTGTTTCTCCAGTGAAAAAGGAAAATTGAAAATGATTGATGGAGACAATATGGAAGGAAATTAAAGAAGAAAAAAAAGGAGGATTTTTCACGAGATAAATTTGGTGATCTACAAACCACAAATTAACATTTTGCTTATCTTCAACGATGTTTCCGTTTCTTTAAGAAGTGTGACCTGCGCGCACTCATGATTTAGCAACTCTATCGATCCCTCCTCCTGTGTCCTAAGAAATGATAAAGCAATTTAATCGTACCACTGGCCAAGAATGGGTCATACACATTAAACGAACCCTTGATGAAGGTATAGATGATGAAGATGTAGGCGTTCCTGTCTGCATCTTCAGTGTATCCAAAGCCATAGTTTCAACCAAACAAGAAGCATACATCCCTCAACTAGTTGCAATAGGCCCTTATCATCATCGACGCGTAGAGCTCTTCGAAATGGAGCGTTACAAGCTCATTGAAGCGGAAAGAGTCCAGAAGAAGTATCAACACATTAGGTTCAGTGACATAGTTGCGCATTTGGAGGAAAATGATGCCCCTGTCCGAGCTTGTTATCATGCCTACTTGGATTTTGATCGAGAAGAACTGGCCTGGACTTTTGCCATTGATGCTTCCTTCTTGCTTGGGTACCTCCGAACCCTCACAATTAGAACTGAAGAGCCATCAAGGAATCGTTCATCTTCTAGTCTAGCAGATATGGTCAACCAACTCGCCAAGAAGAAAACCATTCGCCAAGCAATCCTCGGGGATATGCTGATGCTGGAAAACCAAATCCCTCTTTTCGTGCTAAGAGAAGTCAATAGGTATTTTCAGTATGAAAATCCTGATGAAGCGTTGGCCATGATGTTAATGAAATTTTGTAAGCATGCGTCTCCGATTAAAATCGTGGATGGACAGCAACGTGTTAGCGAAGAATGTCTGCAAAAGAACCATCTTCTTGATCTTATCTATTGCACGGTTGCACCAAAATCCGAAGATATTGAAAGGGAAAGCGAAGAGTCGAAGGAGCGCAACGAAGAGCATGAGGAGAATGGTTGCTTCAAGAAAACTTGGAAGTCAATATGGAGCTTTTTATGCTTCATTATTGTAGTTCCTCTTCGGTTTCTTATACGAATACTCAAATCAAAAGCTGTCAAGGCTGCAGTAACCTTACCATGGAAACTCATAAAGAGTGTTTGCCATCTTAAACCCACAAGTGAAATAACCAATCTTGTATCAACAGCAGAAACTGTGGCTGCAGAGATCGAAAGTGTGTCTGCATTGAACGATGCGAGTCTATTGATCGAAAAGCTATCGATTCCATCTGCGACAAAACTTTTTGGGATTGGTGTCAAATTCATTCCCACAAAGGAAGGCTTGAAGACTATCAGCTTTGACAAACCTCGTGGAGCATTTTATCTTCCGGTGGTGAACTTGGACGATGACTCAGAGGTGTTACTGAGGAATCTTGTAGCTTATGAGGCTTCTTTAGCACCAGAATGCACGGTGTTAGCACGCTATGTTGAATTGATGAGTGGAATTCTGGACACAAAAGAGGATGTGAAGATTTTGAGGGATTCAGGGATTGTCTTGAATCGACTCAAGAGCGACGAGGAAGCAGCCAATCTTTGGCATGGAATTACTAAATTCATGAAGCTAACCAAAGTTCCAATTCTTGACAACGCAATAGAGGAAGCAAATTCTTATTATTCAAATAACTGGAAAGTTCGGATGTCAACGTCTTTCAAGAAGTATGTTTATAGCTCATGGCCTATTCTCACATTCTTAGCAGCTAATCTTCTCATCTTGCTGTCTGCTTTGGAGGCCTTCTGTTCTGTGTATGGCTGCTCTAAATGGTCAGCTTCTCTATGATAAATTTGTAGAACTGTATTTTAACATTTCTATTGCCAATGTCATTGTAACACACTGCTAAGAAGTTTCAAACAAGTGATCAGTTTCATCCATACTATTACAGGGAGGCAAACCATGCAGCGGATAACCTGGCAAAACTATGGAGGACTTCATAGAACAAAAGACCTCATTGCTTGGCTTTAATTTCTGTAACAGATTTGATTAGTTTGGATTTTTTATTTCTGTTTTTGACCTTTTAAGAGCTTTCTTATGTAATCTATGAATCTTGTTGGCTTCAAATTATGGGACACAACATCCTTGTGTTCCTCGTTTCCTTAATGAAAATCGACTTAAGTTCATCAAACAATGGGTATTGTAGTGAAGAGTTTTTTTAGTCTTGTCACTAGAGAGAGACATCTCGATGATTTATGATTAGGATTGATAGAGTAAAATTGAAAATAAAAATCATCACCTAGTTTTATAATATTTATAATAATTAGAAACTTTAATTGACCTTTAAATTATAAGATTTAATCTTTTACTCCTTTAAAGATATATCTTAATTTTTGGCTGACTATTTTAAGACATGATAGGTGCTAAATGACAAGCCCACAATAAAGAGACGAGTCGTTGTATGATAGATGATGGTGTAAGAGGAGATCACACATGCAGAAGAGAGATCGAGCTATGAAAGAATTCACGTGACTTAATATATATAATATGATATCGGTAGAATGTGTTTCTGCTGCTCTTCCTTCCCCCAGTTTTTTTCTTTTTTCTCCTAACAGCTTGATGAAAATAGCATTGTGGGGGGACACAAAAGGCCAATAAATCCAATAAAAGAAGTTGAAAAATGGAGAGTTCACAGAATCAAAAGATTTTATTTTCTTGGATTTATCAAGTGAAGACGATAAGGAGCAAACGGAAAAGGTGAGGAAAACTAAAAGAAGAAAATAACGATTTTGCATCCATTTGTCAAATTTTTTGATCTGCAAACCATGTACAGCTTGCTTATCTTCAACTCTTTAAGAACGGTGAGGTATACTCATGTTTTAGCATTTGAGCAATTTAATCTCACCCTTGATCAGAAATGGTGTTTAAATTAAGAAAGCTATACTCTTAAATTAGTCAATTCATGTAGCTAAATTTTTTATTCATTAAGCTGTATTAATTTTATGTTTTGACCGTTTTATACACCATTTCTGCGTACTTTCAAGGTTATGTGATTTTAAGAGTTAAACCTAGTTAGATTCTACTGATTAAATATTCAATGATTCGCTAATTCCAGAATATTTAATCTATACTAGGTTTCATATTAAACTTAGTCAAAGTTAAATTACATCGATTCAACTAATTAACTCACAACTTGGTTAAAATCAAAATAAAACTTGTTTGACTACTTTTTAAAAAAATATTATTTTAATTTTTTTCAAATAAAAATAAAATCTTAAAACCCGCTTAATTACTTGTTACCCACATCTTAAATTTGGGTCATAGGGTTTTATAAATATATTCGGGACCATCCATACAAAAGAACTGTGTCCTCTTTCAAATCTCAAAGTCACAATATTGAGGGGAAAAAAATAGAAAGAGTTAGGAGTGAATTGAATAAAGATATCCAGAGATCGAGGACCACTTCTGTAAGTAGGCAATGATGCCCAGGTCCATAAGATCACAAGAATCCAATGAAGAACTGACAATTTCATAACCACGATCGATGCTCTAAACTGCTTTATGTCTACTTTGTAAATCAAAATTTGTTTTACAAATTGTGCCAAAGTATAATTTAATTTGATCAAATTAACGTTTTCAACATCTTGAAAATATATATTACAAATACTTGTGTCAATTTCATAATCTCTTTGATCATAGGATTTTTTTTTTTTGGGTGATAAATTAGATAAAATAACAATATTATTGAATAGATTTACAAAATGTTCCAAGAAATCATAAAATAAAAAAGTATTTGATAAAAAAGCTCGGTTAATTATTTATTAAATTTTATATAAAAATTAAAAATTATAATTTAAATAGTTTTTTAATTTTAAAAAATAAAATACAGAATTGATTATTCAAAATAACGGTAAACGTACTTCAAGGTCTCATTTTTTATTTCAAGTTTTTTTTCTCTCTCCTCCCCTGGTAAGCTTGGTGGTCCTCTGTTTTATTTTTCTTCTCTCCCGCTGTCCTGACTTTTTTCTTCTCCTTCTGGCCCATGAACTTTTTGGGCTTTTTTTTCATCTCTTTCTGGCCCGTGAGATTACATTGCTGCTTTGGGTGAAAAGGAAATTGGAAAATGATTGATGGAAACATTAAGGAAGGAAAGGAGAAAAAGAAAAGGAAGGATTCTGCATGAGCTAAATTGGGTGATCCACAAATCAAAAGCAACTTGCTTATCTTCAACAATATTTCCACTTTCCAGCTTCTTAAGAAGTTTGAGCTTGCACTCATGTTTTAGCAACTCTAACTATCCCTCCTCCTGTGTCCAAAGAAATGATAAAGCAATTTAATCGTAGCACTGGCCGTGAATTAATGGGTCATACACATCAAACGAACCCTTGATGAAGGTAAAGAAGATGAAGATGTTCCTGTCTGCATCTTCATTGTACCCAAAGCCATCGTTTCAACCAAACAAGAAGCATACATCCCTCAACTAGTTGCAATCGGCCCTTATCATCATCGACGTGTAGAGCTCTTCGAAATGGAGCGTTACAAGCTCATTGAAGCACAAAGAGTCCTGAAGTATCTAAACAATAGGTTCAGTGACATAGCTGAGCATTTGAAGGCAAATGATGCCACTGTCCGAGCTTGTTATCCTTCCTACTTGGATTTTGATCGAGAAGAACTGGCCTGGACTTTCGTCATTGATGCTTCCTTCTTGTTGGGGTGCCTCCAAACCTTCATAAGTAGAACTGAAGAGCCACCAAGGAATCGTTCATCTTCTAGTCTAGCAGATATGGTCAACCACTTCGCCAAGAAGAAAACCATTCACATTGGAATCCTTAGGGATATGGTGATGCTGGAAAATCAAATCCCTCCTTTTGTGCTCAGAGAAGTCAATACCTATTTTCAGTATGAAAGTCCTGATGAAGCGTTAGCCAGGATGTTAATGAAATTTTTTCAGCACGTGTCTCCGATTAAAATCGTGGATGGCCAGCAACATGAAAATAGCATTGTGGATGGCGAGCACGCTATGTTGAATTGATGAGTGGGATTCTGGACACAAAAGAGGATGTGAAGATTTTGAGGGATTCAGGGATTGTCTTGAATCGACTCAAAGAGCGACGAGGAAGCAGCAAATCTTTGGCGTGGAATTACTAAATTCATGAATATAACCAAAGTTCCAATTCTTGACAAGGCAATAGAGGATGCAAATGCTTATTATTCAAATAACTGGAGAGTTCGGATTTCAACGTCTTTCAAGAAGTATGTTGATAGCTCATGGCCTATTCTCACATTCTTAGCAGCTGATCTTCTCATCTTGCTGTCTGCTTTGGAGGCCTTCTATTCTGTGTATGACTGCTCTAAATGGTTGGCTTCTCTATATTAAATCTGTACTGTATTTTAACATTTCTATTGCCAATTGGCACTGTAACACACTTCTAAGAATAAGTCTGAAACAAGTGATCATTTTCATCCGTACTATTACAGGAGGCAAGCCATGCAGCAGATGACCTGGTAAAGCTATGGAGGACTTCATAGACCAAAAGACATCATTGCTTGGCTTTAATTTCTGTAACAAATTTGATTAGTTTGAATTTTTTTATTTCTGTTTTGGGCCTTCTTCGAGGTTTCTTTTGTAATCTACGAATCTAATTGGCTTCAAATCATGGGACACAACATCCCCTTGTTCGTCTTTTTCCTTAATGCAAATCAACTTAAGTTCATCAAATTATTATGGGCATTGTAAGAAGAGTTTTTGAGTCTGTTAACATCAAATTGAATTTTTTACAAGTTTTAGAAAAGGAATCGCAACCATTGATCAGAAAATGAGTACGAAGATGAAAAATCAAAATGGTAAGAAAGTATTATAAAATTATTATTGAACCTTTACACCTTAAACTTTTAAAAAAGTTAATTTTGTAATATAAAATTAAAGTCTTGTTGACAAAGTGATCACAAATTCAAATTTAACTATCTCATTTTAATTAATAAAAATTAAGCACTTTAAAATAAAAATTAAACACAAAATAGTATGAGGCTATATAAGCTTTAAGTCCAAAGAACTTTTCACTTAAATAATATGTTAGAAAATAAATATAGATTTTTAAAAGTTTCAAGTTCAAAATAAGAATCTTTTAAAAAAAACTCCTTTAAACTTTTAAGTAAGATGATTTTTTAACAAAAAAAAAAATAATAATTGTATTAATCTTTTTTTCATTCCCTTGTTTGATTTTTTTATTATGAAATGACTAAAACAAAAGTTATTAAACCCTCGTGTCTCTGAAATTTGATTAGTAATTAAAACTTCATTTTGAATAATTTTTCTAAACCAAGTTTTTAATGGATCAACAAAGGTGTTGAATATTTAAATATTGGATCAAATGAGTAAATTTCTTGTTGATTTTTTTTTTTAAAAAAAACCAGTTAAGATTAGTTTATTTAGCATTCCTAGCTATCATTTGACTCTTAAGGAGTTGGCCTAGTCATTAAGATGATTTACTTCCATTTACTTATTTGATTTCGTGAATCGTGAGTCTAAAACTAGAGGTAAATGGAAGTAAATCATCTTAATTACTTCCATTTACTTGCTTAAATCGTGGGTTTAAGAAAAATAAGCCTTGCCCATCCTGCAATGGTGGTGGGTTGGGTTGGGGTACAGAACTCTCGGGTCGACATGGACATTAATTGTGGTTATTGGGTCTTTAGCTGGACCAGATAAATTTTAAACCCATCTAAAACTAGAAATAAATAATATTTTAGCTTATATTTCCACCTTCTTCGACTGTATACCCAGCATTAATTTTGCACTACTTTTTATTTAGCTCGACATGGACGTTTTTAATTGATAGATTTGTTTTACAATATGTTGTTTTCCAAATCGTAATGTTGCCTTCATACATATAATTGGCTGTCTAGAGATAAGGTTTTTATGCATGTGGTTGTTGTTAGCTTATTGCTAATTAATACATTGATTAATGGAGGAGGATGGAGCAAAAATGAATTTAAAATACTTAAACTTGAATTATTTGTGTATTTTATTGATGTCTAAGTACTATAAGCCTCTAGGAAGCATGCCACGATTAATTTCTTGAAATATGCAATGATTGAGTATGTCGAGGTGTTTGTTAACAAAAGCATACACCAACTAATACCAGTCCAATACATAAAACGCTGCCAGATCTTCCATGATTCAAAACAATGCATAAAAAGGTGATTAACATACTCAGTTACCTTGGTATAGAAAGGATATACTGCTTAATTTGCTCCAATTGATTGAATTTCTTCAACTAAAAATTCCATTGTACTATCTCTATCTTGAAGAAGCAGCCACAAGAACATTTCAACCTTTGATGACGCAATTGATGCATTTATATATATGCTCCAAGAAATTCAATTCGATCCGACTGTATTTTTACCTGGACTTTCTGATATCCTCTTCATTTGGACTCAAACTAACCTCATTGAACAATTGTAGGAGTTGTTGACAATGAGAGTTCTGATGGCCTTAATGAAGCTTCTTTTCCTGTTTAACTTCCAATGCCAAGTTTCCTTCACATACTCTCCCATGTCAGGCGCCAAACAATAAGCAGGTGCAGCAGACAAACCATAAAGGCCTGGAAATTTGTCCCTTAAAATCCCACTTTGTAACCATTTATCTGTTCAAAAATAAATTGTTCTTCCATTCCCAACCTTGAAAGAGCACTCACTCTTCAAAACTGATAAAGTTTCACAATTACAGTCTATAAATACTCTTTCCATGTTTCTGAAAGTGGGACTTCAATTAAAATATGGAAGGCCCCGTAGAATCAATCATATATTTACTTTTCTTGTCGAATGATGCGAGTCGGATGATATTTCAATATTAAATTAGTAATTTGATAGAAACAACCTCGTAAATCCTCCACAATTTGAACTCGTACGATAACCTCCAATCAGAGAGGAAGAAAGGGCTAGAAATTATTGTTTGATCTACCAAGTTTTCTTTTCCTGCCCCACTAATGCATTATTACAAAGCCAGCTGAGACGAACGCGACGTACGAGACATTTTTTTGAGCAACTTGTCCAATTCTCTAACCTACATATTTGGAAGCAACAACAGCCAACCAGGAGAGGTTTCCTTTCAGCTATGGAGACTTGAAGAAAGATATTTAACACAAATGTCCCATCACAGGAGAGCTTTGCGTAACAAGAAGGTATTCTTAGCAGTTACAGGACATTTATGACCATACACTCTCTTATAAAACTTGGCTGGACACTGTGCTTGAGACATGCGACTAGGATTATTTTAAAAAATAATATTATTTTAGATTTTATTTTTAAAAATGTTAAATTAGGATACTTGAACAATTTTTTATTTGGTTTGATATAAAACCCGACTCGAACTAAGTTTTGGACAATTAAATCAGGTTAAATTTGTTTTTTATGATAAAAACTCGAAAACCAACTTCCTACTAATTTGATAATACTTTATAATATAAATCTTATACCAAGTTTTAGGTTACTGGATTGACTTGTTGGAACGGATCTTATTTTTATAATAATACTTTTATATATATATATATATATATATATATATATATATATATATTTATATATATATATATATATTCATGGAAACAAGATAACAATGCAGTTGCATTTGAAATAAATATCAGGAAACTGCTGTGACAAAAGGAAAGTGTCATATTTTATTTTAATTGATAAGATAACAATGATATGATACTCTCTTTCTCAATCTATTCTGCAACTTGCATGGATGATTTGGCCCTTTGGATAAATTCAACCAAATAATTCTTAAAATAACTGGTTTATTAATTGATTGTCCTTTTCATGCCTTCATTTATTAATTAACAGTTTATTATATGAATTTACTCGATATTGAATAAGAAATGTTTAAGATTAATTGAAATTTATCACTGTCAAATTCAGTAATTAATGTAACATATATTAAAACCATAAAAAATATGAATTAATAAAATAAATTTAAGAAATTATCATCATCTCAAATTTTATTCAAAGTACATGAACACATAGGAATCAACAAGCCTGGATTTAATGGAGAAAAGTCTCGAGTAGCTTAATTTTTTTTTTAAGGACTGGGGAGGTGAGGTCAACCTGCCTTTATCAATATTTAATAAAACGGGAGGAACTAAAAGATCAATTTACAGTACATACTTCATTTGAAATTAAAATAGACGGATTGATTACATACGCGACTGGAAAGATAATTTATCAAAAATAAAATAATAATATAATTCAAATTTAAAAATTAAAATTAAATGAATTACCCTTTATTAACTCTGCTATACTTCGAGAGTGTTTTTTTTTTCCAACTTACCTTTCAAAGTTTTTTTTCTAGAAAAACATCAAATTGATTTTTAGATATTTTTTAATGATTCTGATATAAAAAATAATTTTAATATATATAAAAAATTAAAAATTATTTTTAAAAATCACAAAACATCACATTATTAAATACTGTTCATGCTGTCCAACAGTTGAGGAATTGTTTTTTTCTTTCAAAAGTTATCATACGGACATTATTGGGTGGAGAAGTTGGCTTTGGTATTTTTCATATCATCTTTTAGGTTTCAACTCCAATGTTATGAGAAAAGACATTTTTTCATAAATTTTTTAATTCTGGTATAGATAAATTATTTGTCAATATTAAATATAAACTTAATTCTAAAGATACCACTTAACATTAAATAAAAACAAGGGAAAGAAATTCCATAAATTCCAAATTTCATATAGTGATGATTAATGAAAATCGTCTAAAGCTAACGACGAAAACTTTCATCAAATATTTTGTGAGTTTTGCTTCGTAAACAAGATTTTTATTTTTAAAAATTAAAATAATATTATTTTAGTTTTTTTAAAAATTAAACTAGATTTTGATAAATTAAGATTGACTCATTCATTTAATCCGGTTAACTTTCACTCAGTTTTTTTTAAGCCTAAATTGTACCAATAACACCTTTTGAGATGGTGATTCCAATAATAATTAAAAAAACTAAATAAATTCTTTTACTTAATTTATTAATTTGGTTGAGATGATTTATCTAAGATTTGACGAGAAAAAAAATTTCATCTTTCTATACCAAATGAGCAAAAACCGTTCTCTTCTTGTTCCAAATCTGGAAATCCAATAAAAACAGGAACAACCCACAAAAAACCCGGGAACTTAAAAATATTTACAACTTATATATATATAGAACCCTTTTAACAGCTAAGTTCTTACTTTATATTTAAATAGATACATAGCTCTGTGTTGTTGTCTCTCAACAGTTGTCAAAAGATAGATTCTATGTTTTTGTAGTTTTACTCATCAGATACTGCAGATTCCTCTTTTCCAGTTCTGCAAATTTTAGCCATAAGCAGCCTTCCATAGAAACCGACACCTTATCCGTGATTCTTCTCTGTCATCTTATACTCTCTCTTGTCTACTCTAAATCCCTCTCTCTGTATGTGTGTGTGTGTGTGTAGAATACACATTCCTTGTTGTTTTTGGTTTCTTTTCTTATCTTTTGTTTTTTAATGTGCACGAAACCACATTCTTGCCTTTCACGAGATGATAAGAGAGTAGTGGTGGTAGTAGGAGGAGTAATAGCTTTTAGTCTTTTTAGCTTGATATTTTTGGACTCTTTCTTGCTATTGTTGGCGCTGTGTGTATGTATATATAGGGACTTCACGTGCCCTGTTTTATTCAGCTATTCAAGGCCCTTTGGTTTTGATTCTTTCTCGCTTTGTTTTTGGTGCTTTTCTTTGACTTGGAGTCTTGTACAATTCTGTGTTTATTGGTATAAGATCAGTACCACTTGAATTTGATGATTTTGAGCTTTGTTTCTGCAAATTTTGGCAAAGTGAGGTTTTGGTTTCTGGGTTCTAGTTAAAGTTCATGTTTTGATTCTTTTTAATTGAATTTGAACTCAAAAGAGTTGTTCTGCTAAGCTTAAGTTAACTCAAATTGGGTGTTCTTGAACTGTGATTTATGCAAATGGAAAAAGAAATGAATGGTTTGTTAGTTTTGGCCATGGTGTCTATGCTATGTAGTTTTGGTATCAGCAAGGAGTGTACAAACATCCCGACTCAGTTATCGTCACATTCATTTCGATATGAACTGTTATCATCACAGAATGAAACATGGAAAGAAGAAATGTTTGAACATTATCATTTGATACCTACCGATGATTCTGCTTGGTCCAGTTTGCTGCCAAGAAAGAAGCTGAGAGAAGAAGATGAGCATAGCTGGGAAATGATGTATAGAAATTTGAAAAGTCCTTTGAAATCCTCTGGAAATTTCCTTAACGAAATGTCATTGCATAATGTGAGATTGGATCCAAGTTCAATCCATTGGAAGGCTCAACAAACAAACTTGGAGTACTTGTTGATGTTGGATGTGAATAACTTGGTGTGGAGCTTTAGGAAAACTGCAGGTTCGTCTACACCAGGAAAAGCTTATGGTGGTTGGGAGAAACCGGATTCCGAGCTTCGAGGACATTTTGTAGGTTAGTTTTTTGTGGTTTTTGCTGATGATCTTGAATTTAGTGTTGATCAATATTAGTACATATATTTTTATGACAGACAAATTTGATTTGGCTTGTTGAAGGGCACTATTTGAGTGCATCAGCACAGATGTGGGCTAGTACTCATAATGAAACTCTGAAGAAGAAAATGTCTGCAGTAGTTTCTGCTCTATCTGCCTGTCAGGTGAAAATGGGAACAGGATACCTTTCTGCTTTCCCATCTGAATTATTTGATCGGTTTGAAGCTATAAAGCCAGTCTGGGCTCCTTATTACACCATTCATAAGGTAGTATCTACTTCAAAATGGTTCACTGTAGTGATTCTTTAGAAAGTTATACGACTAACCATTTGTGCTGTTGACTTTGACAGATCCTAGCAGGTCTTTTGGACCAATATACATTGGCAGATAATGCTCAAGCTTTAAAAATGGTTAAGTGGATGGTTGATTACTTTTACAATCGAGTTAGAAACGTTATAACCAATTACAGTGTTGAAAGGCATTATCTATCACTCAACGAGGAAACTGGTGGTATGAATGATGTCCTTTACAAGTTATTTAGCATAACAGTAAGTGCACTAATCTGTGCAGTTTCCTTTGCTTCTCCTGATTCTTCACTTCATGAGTCCTATGAATTGTCTCCCTGGAGCTGGAATGGATATATTTTTGAATTTACTCTGTTCCGTGGAAGATAAACCTTTGGATATCTTTAACTCGAGCCTTAAATGTTACTTTGGTGCAGGGAGATCCAAAGCATTTGGTGCTGGCTCACCTGTTTGACAAGCCTTGCTTCCTTGGTTTGCTTGCAGTACAGGTAATTTATGACTACCAGTTGTTGTTTATCAGCTTTTGGCTGGTGTTTTAGTCTTCTGGTTTTTCAGGTCTTTTCCTTCCTTTTGCTGATAAGAATAGTTTCCCTTTGAGAAAACAAGCTTCTGATTTTGTAAAATGAAATGTTATCATCTTTGACATAACCATTCCAATCAGTTAGAGCAAGCCTAATTTAAGATGAACTTCTGAGTTTTTTATATTGCAAATAGAATGAATTTGGAATGCAGGCTATTTTATAGAAGCTTCTTCTCTTCCTTGTAGGCCGATGACATATCAGGTTTCCACGCCAATACACATATCCCTGTTGTCATCGGTGCACAGATGCGATATGAAATCACTGGCGATCCTCTTTATAAGGTTAATGCTTTATATTAATCATAGATTACCTGAGCAGCATTTTCTATGAAATGTTGTAGCATTTTGATTACTGTTCTACTATTGCAGTTCATGTTAGAGTAGTCATGCATGCATGATCTCTGATCTTAAAACTGCCTAAGACAGATTTGATCTTCCAGGATATAGGAGCATTCTTCATGGATGTAGTCAACTCTTCTCACAGCTATGCAACTGGAGGAACTTCTGTTAGCGAGTTCTGGTACCGATTGTTGTTTTTCGTTCAATAATAATAGTGATATTCTGAAGTAGGTTTAATGCCTCCATATAGAAGAATCTTGCTTCTACTTTCATAAAAAAAAGCTTGCTAAGATCTTATCCTGTGTTGGTTGACACCTTGCCTGATGTGTGAGTAGGTCAGATCCAAAGCGACTGGCTAGCACGTTACAGACAGAAAATGAGGAATCATGCACAACTTATAATATGCTGAAGGTGTGTTTCATTTCATATCTCTGCTTACTGATTTAGATTTTATGTGTACTTGATGAATAGAATTTGTTTCGATCTTTTCAAAAACTTATTTTGACTCCAAGGTCTGTATGTCAGTAAACATTTTGGCATCTATACGGCATTTACCTGGCAGTTTTTTCATCTTCGTGTTACATAAAATTTTCCTGCTTAAATACTCTGCACTTTTTTTGCAACCTGTAGGTCTCTCGCCACCTGTTCAGATGGACCAAAGAAATGGCTTATGCAGATTATTACGAGCGAGCTCTGACAAACGGTGTGCTAGGCATCCAAAGAGGAACAGAACCTGGAGTGATGATTTACATGCTTCCACAATATCCTGGAAGTTCCAAAGCCAAAAGCTATCATGGATGGGGGACTTCGTATGATTCTTTTTGGTGCTGCTATGGAACAGGTGTGGAAACTGTTACCTGCCTCATGCTTTCTTAGCTGCTAATACAGTTCACTGTTTTTAATCATTTTTTACTTGTAAGAGTAGAAACATACCTCTGCTTCTGTGCTAACAATTTGATATTATCTTTTGTTGTTGTACCCACAGGAATTGAATCATTTTCAAAGCTGGGAGATTCCATATATTTTGAAGAAGGAGAAGCCCCAGGCCTTTACATCATTCAGTATATATCAAGCTCTCTTGATTGGAAATCTGGACAGATTGTGCTCAATCAGAAAGTTGATCCTATCGTTTCTTCGGATCCATATCTTCGGGTGACATTAACCTTTTCTCCTAAGAAGGTATTTACTGAATCGATTTATCATATGAGCATACGGAAACTAGTGTTACTTTTGAAGGAGGCACTTGCCAATAAAAAAAAATTCAACCTGGATCCTCCTTGGCTGGGAAAAGGATGTTAAAAAGTGGCTAAATGTACTGGAAATTTATAATTATTTTTGTAGTGTGCAAGTGCACAGAGAATAGAAAGTCTTAACAAGGGGTGGAAAAAAAAAGGCTTACCTGTGATCATAATGGATCTGATTTGTGCAGGGGACTAGCCAAGCATCGACCTTGTATTTGCGGATACCAATTTGGACAAATTCAGAAGGTGCTACAGCAACAATAAATTCTCAGAGTTTGCGTCTACCGGCTCCAGGTGTGAAGTATAATCTTGACTATTTGCATCTGTTAATCTACAGGTTTCTCATATTTGATATAATACATTTTATAAGTGCTAATAGGAGAGTTCATTTGGCACCTTCAGAGTGATACCTGGAATAATCTCTAATACTCTGCTTCTAATGCAGGCAGTTTCTTATCAGTCAATAGAAAATGGAGAAGCAGTGACAAGCTAACCCTTCAGATTCCCATCAGTTTGAGAACAGAGGCCATTAAAGGTATTTTCTTTGGATTCCTGTTTGTATTGTAAAATATTTTCGTGAATGTCTATAATGATGTTGGACGTAGAGCTGACAAAGTTCTCTGAACAACATTCAGATGAGCGGCATGAGTATGCTTCTGTTCAGGCAATACTATATGGTCCTTACCTACTTGCTGGTCATACAAGTGGTGACTGGAACCTCAAAACCGGGTCAGGAAATTCTCTTTCAGACTCAATAACACCAATCCCTGCCTCTTATAATGGACAATTAGTATCTTTTTCCCAAGAGTCTGGAATTTCGACTTTTGTGTTAACAAATTCAAACCAATCAATATCCATGGAAAAGCTCCCGGAATCAGGCACCGATGCTTCTCTTCAAGCCACCTTTAGACTTGTATTAAAAGACTCTTCTTCCTCGAAACTCTCAAGTGTTAAAGATGTTATTGGAAAATCAGTCATGCTTGAACCCTTCCATCTTCCTGGAATGCTTTTAGTGCAGCAAGGAAAAGACAGAAGCTTTGCAGTCACAAATTCTGCTGATGATGATGGATCATCTATCTTCCGCGTGGTTTCTGGATTGGATGGAAAAGACGGAACTGTATCCCTGGAATCAGGTATCCAGAATGGTTGCTACGTGTACAGTGGTGTGGATTATAAGTCAGGTCAAAGCATGAAGCTTAGCTGCAAATCAGGGACATCATCAGATACTGGTTTCAATCAGGGAGCCAGCTTTGTAATGAACAAAGGACTAAGTCAATATCATCCAATCAGCTTTGTTGCAAAGGGGGACAAAAGAAATTTTCTTCTTGCACCATTACATAGTCTGAGAGATGAATCTTACACTATTTATTTTAACATTCAACCTTAACAAGTGTTGATAGAGCTGTTGATTGGTGACTCTGCTTTTAGATAAATTACGTTCAATACATAAAGAGGAGGGTTGAACTTGAAACCTCTTAATTACGAGGAAAGGGGACACTAATTGGTGTGGGCACTTTCTTCATTAGTTTAGTATAATTATTTTTATTATATTACTTCCTTAACTGTTAAGATTTTTTTGGTGTTTGAAAAGACTCTAGTTTAAGAACATGCTTATCTTTTGATTCCATCAAACTAAAATGTTTTTAGAATGTTTTAAATGTCTAATTATATAGGATAACCAGCTTACAGGCTGTTTTTGTTTTAGGCTCAAATTAAGCTCGGAAGCTACCATTTAATTTTTTTTGTTTTTGTTTTTGAATTCTTTTTTTCCTATTTAGAATAGGATTTTTGATGTGGGACAACTAACCCATGATTTTATGGATCAAATTGACAAAGAAAAATGGTTAAAGACTCAAAATAATTATAATTTTTTATTTAATTATTAGATCAAATTCAAATTTTACAGTGAATTCTTGATAAAAAAAAAACAATTTGAACTTATGATGAGCATCTTTTCGCACTCCAAACTTGATCACTGCTCATACTCACCAAATTCCACTTCAAAAATCCTGAATTCCACTTCAAAAGTCCTTAAAATTGCCTTCAAAGTTTTGGACCCTATGTTGAACCTTTTCCTTGTTAATTTTGGATGTTAACTTTATTATTTTTCAAAATCAGTTGTTTTCTAGCTATTTATGAATGTTTAGGGTATTTAAATTTATTTTCTCAGATTTTATATGACTTTTTGATTAATAAAACTATAGTCTTGTAGAACTTTGATTGTGTTTATATCTTATCGTGTGTTAAATTCAAATCCTTAGCTTTCTCCACATCAATTTTTAATTTGATTATGATTTTACAAATTAAGTTTTTTCTTCTATTGAAACAGCTTTTTAAGCTATTTTTTTTTAAATAACCTTAGATTTAAAAACACTAATTTTTCTCTCTCTATATAGAGCCGCAAAATCTTAAGAATTAAAGATCCTATCTATATTGGCGCACCCGACATCGCGGCGTCCCTAATAATAAAATAATTGAAAAGAATAGATTTCTGGCATCTTATTTTTTTTTTTTTATAGGAAATGATCTTGTTTAAGGAGTTGCCACCTAGTATTATGGTCACTAGGAGCCCCAACTGGTCAACAAAAATTCTATGGTACAAGACTGATTACGTAAAAAGAAAGATGCTATCAACCCTTAAACGACATACCTAACGCAGACTGCATTGTTGGTTTTGTCTAAAATTGTTAAGAATTTGTTCTCTTTTTCGTTTTCTATCCTTCCTTTCATGTTCCTGACTCTGGTGTCAGTGAACAATTCCCACGAATATTTCCAACTCTAGCGTTGGTAAATATCGCGCAAATCCAAAAAATATGATATTTCTAAATTTGAAGTCAGTGAATATTTTCGCAAAAAATGAATTTAAAGAAGAAATTTTCTATGCCATTTTTCTTATTTATCCTTTATTTTTATTGACCCTTTTCATAAGGAAATAAAAAAAAAAACCTTGCACAATATATTTATATTTAACAGTTATAGTCCACAGATTGAGCACATAGCTAAAAAGAAAAATACAAGCACAAAGAAAAATAAAATAATAAAGTGCAAGGGGCCAACAAATAAATCAACAAATGCCCCCAAATATTTTTGGAATTTTTTAATATAAAAAAGAAGCTCGTTTAGCCAATCATCAAACTAGAATGAACATAAAAATTTTGGCTAAGGCATAAGGATGTATTTTGCCAAACACACCCTTAGCAAACACACTTTGGGCTGGATGGGTCTAAAACTCAAACCCGACTCACTCTTTTTTTCTTTTTTAGGGCTGAGTCTAGCCCAGCCCCGTTTTCTTCTCTTATAATCAAAATGTGCAGAAACAAAGAGAAAAGAAAAGCCTTACCTGGCGATTCGAAGGCGAAGGCGACAGCAACAGTTCGAGCACTCCTGGAGAATTCTCTCTTCTTTCTCCTCCTTTTGACTTGTCTTCTCTCTTTCCTGTTCGTTCTCTCCTCCCTTTACTTTCTTTTTTTTTCTGTTTTCTTTCTTCTCTCCCTGTTTTTTTTGTATCGTCTTTTCTCTGTTTTTTTTTGTATATTATGCTTGAATTCTGAGACTAAACCAAAGCTGGGTTTAGATCTCTGTTTTCTTCCTTTTGTTCCCTCTGCTCCTGGGTTTTTTTTGCTTCCGTTCTCTGTGTCTCCTCTGTTTTTGTCTTCCTCTTCGGTTCTTCCTTTTTTTCTCTTCTCTCTGGATATTCTCCTCCTCCTCCTCCCCGTTGTGCTCAGTCGTTCTTTGGCTTTTATAGCCAAAGAAAACAATGCCGTTTCTTCCAACCATAAAGTGTGATAATTGCAGAAGTAATGGCTGTGCGGCGGTGGGCGTCCGTTTCTGTCGGGTGAGGAAGATGAACAGTAACTGGAAACGGTGCCGTTTTGGTATTCAAAGTAATATGCATTTTGGCCCTTGAAGTTTTGAAAAGTTTGTAATTAAGCCCCTAGTTAAATTGTAATTGGATCCCTGCATTTCGGTGCTCTTTATATGTTAGTCCTTGTACTTTAATTTGTTGCACTTATGCCCCCAATTAATCCAAACTTTGATATTTTTTCAATTAAGTCTCTGATTTCATTAATTAAATTAATTCCAAGTTTAATTAAGTCTCAAACTTATTAATTTTCCAATTGAATCTTTGATGTGATTAAATTAATTTCAAGTTAAAATAAGTCTCAAAACTTATCAATTCTCCAATTAAATCCTTGATTTGATTAATTAAACTAGTAATTAAATCTAAACTTTCAATCCTATTGACTTAATCTAAATTTTAATTTAATTTATTTTTTATTTTGTTTTTTTTTTATTTTTTAATAATAATAATAATTAAAATAAAAAGGTAAAAAATTGGTTATGACATGTATGTTATAATAATTAGTAGAAAACTAATCTTATTCCTTATACATGCTCAAGATTTTCATTTTCCATTTAAATCATAATTTTCTAATTCCTTTAACATATAATCCATATTTCTTTGCTAAAGCAGGCAGTTCGATCAAGAGGTCAGCTTTGTTTTTTAATTTTTAGATTTTTTTAGGACTCACATCTTTTGTTCTCTCCTTGACTTTTCATCTCCTGTACATGTGCCTTAAAATAATAAACTGAAGAATATATATGCCAACCGTGATTTTTTTCCCTCAATGATTGGATGAGCTACGAGAGATCGCACAGTGATATTGGGCCTTCAATCGCGTGAAGGATCCACGCAATATTTCAAGTTCTTCGGCGCTGTACATAGAGCCATTATAAAGGAAATCCTGAGCGAAAAAAGTACAAGTTAATCCCGTGCTGATACGAGGGATATTTTTGTTTGGAGGGAGAAAGAGCTGGTTGTTTATAAATGGAAAGAGTTGAGAATAAAAAGAAGAAAAAAAAATAGAAGAAGAGAGGGTCGGTGGAGTGGACATATATTAACTTTAATTGACGGTTTCACCGATGAAATATCTGTCGGTGAAACCGTCGATGATTCTGACG
>Ga0325404_1001481_pt1 | contig 24867 bp, 16 predicted proteins | sample PopdelMetagenome_18_FD_205664 | JGI IMG/M metagenome (GOLD analysis project Ga0325404, IMG submission 205664) | Populus deltoides microbial communities from Bellville, Georgia, United States - Xylem-Control-R1 | ecosystem: Host-associated > Plants > Phyllosphere > Stem > Wood/Secondary xylem...
CTAACAATGTTAATAATAAAAATCAAGTTCTGAAAAAAAGTGTGAACATCAGATATTTCTCTAGCTGCAGCAATAAGAGCCAATTGTAATTGATGAGCTAAGCAATGTACATAATATGCATAAGGGCAATCATTAATGAATAAAGCTTGCAATCCATTCCACTCTCCATGCATATTACTAGCATCATCATACCTTTGGCCCCTAATATTTTGAACATCAAGATTGTGATGAGATAAAACAAAGAAAATCTCTTTCTTAAGAATTGAAACAATTATGTCTTTGACATGAACTATATCTAAAAATCATTCTCGTATAAATCCACTTTTATCAACAAACCTAATAACAAGGGCCATTTGCTCTCTTCTGGATTCATCTCGAGCTTCATCAACAATTAAGCAAAATCTTGCATCACCAATCTCATGACAAATTGAAGACTGAACATTTCTAGCAAAGACATGCAAAATTTCCTTTTGAATTTGATGCGAGGTGTATTTAGCATTTTGTGGAGCATTATCCAAAACAAGAGCACCTACTTGTTCATTATATGATGCTAAAAGTTCCAACATTTCAAGAAAATTACCTTTTATCCTGATATTCAGACATCAAAGGTTGATATGGCCCTAAATTAATGTATGTCCTTCTAATTTCATCTTGTTGATTAACCTGGTATTCCCAAATTTGAGGACGATTGCTTGGATCTCTAATCAGATGAGCAATGTCAATTCTAGTAGGAGGCTGCTCATTAATCAATGCAGGTTCTTCATAAACTGAAGCACATTGGGGTTGCTCAACCATAACTTCAACATTACACATTAGAGTTGATTCACTAGGCTATGAGTTATCAAAATTTTCCCTATTTTTCTCAAAAAAAGAATCAATTCTTCTTATTTTGTTCATGGTTCAACCTAAAATCAAAACATCATAAATTTTTATTGTTTTCTATTTAAAAAATAAATACAAATAACGATGTGTTGAAGCAATAATCAGAACCAAAAATAAAGTTTTACATGTAAACCACACTGACATATGAAAGAAAAATTAAAATATTAAAAAAAGAAATTGATATATAAAAGCATATTTAACATAAAAAATGGGATTACTGGTTCCTAAAAAAGAAAACTTACACTGAATCAAAGTTGGGTATACGCTCTTAAAAGAACTCAATTTGGCTACAAAGACCGTGTCTAATTGTATATTGGACTTGGTGATAGTAAGGTACACGTGAGAAAAAATTGATAATTTTGGTAGCTCTGCTAAAAATAAAAAATAAAAAAAATCCAAGCATAATCGAAACAAACAAACCCATAAAATATATCCAATTAATTAGAAAAAACAACATTCACTATAACAAGAAATAAAAAATGGTAAAACTAATAGATCTGAAAAAAAATAGCAAAATTATATATATGTATTTATTAAATTCTTAACAAACATAAAAAAAAATTAAATTACTAATTACCTTGTTGTTTCGATGAATTAATTGGCAGCAACTTTGCTTTAACTTTTATGCTTTGTATTGTTAATTTTTTCGGCTAGGTTTGCAGAAAAGAAAGATAGAGAGAAAGTAAAGGAAAGGAATTAAATTGAAAAGCTTTTGTTTTCCACTTGCATAGAGATACACCGATATTTAGCCTATTAAAGTCAAACATAACTAATAAAATAATAATTTAGTATTAAAAAGCCTATTATTTGTTATATTTTTTTTAAAAAAGTTTTGCAGGGGCCCGGGCCCCTATTGGCCTTCCCTTGGTTCCGCCGCTGGTTGTGGTATTGTTATGTTCTAGCTGGAGAAAATTGTTAGTATCTCATGCCCTTAAACCATTTTTTCCCTTAAAATGGATTGTACATACCTTTTTTTATATTATTGTTTTGCTCTTTTTTTTTAAGCATGTAGATATCAGTGTTATAAGACCTGGTACAAGCATTTACTTCGTGGATGTTTGGTGTTGCAGTTGTGGCTGCAAGCAAACGTTGTGAAAAAGTGTTTGGTTAAATATTAACCATATTTTTATCACATGTGGGTTCCACTCGAAACTGAGGATAGACCTTAGTTTGTGAAAAGTAATTTCCAATTGTTTTTCTCGTGGTCGTGTTCTCATCTCTCACTGACACTGTAGAATTAATTAACATTGCAAAACTTTGCCAACCCGAGAGCTCATCTCCATTGATTTGGAAAAATCCTGTCAATTTCCAAATTTCATAATTTCCTTTTGTTCCCTTCTTTCGTCTTTTGCCAAAAGACAACAAAACCATTGCAAAATTTTTCAAAAACAACCCGAGAGGCTCCATTGTTTAGATCTGTAAAAATCCTGCCCTTATTTCCCAAAGTTAGATGTTAGAGAGAGTGTACATCCTTGTTCCCCTCTATTCCCTTCTCTTGTCTCCTTCTAAACGACAACGAAAAGGGTGTCTTCTTTTTTCAAACCATCTTCTTTCAAGCAATTGTCATTACCCTGTTCCCTTTGTCCCTTCTTCTTTCAAACGAAGATTTGTCACTTTCATCGATATAAATTGTGTCGAAAGGTCTCTATTGTTTCGGTTTATAGAAAAAAACAGCAGATCTATGCTAGGACAACTTACACGAGAGAGAGAACTGTAAGTTCCTGCCTTATCTTCATCTTTAATTTTTTTTTATTTAGCTCTAAATTTAATTTATGTGCTACTTCATGAAATCTATTTACTATGCTTAATTATATGTTGTTTTGCGTTGAAATTGGTTTCCTAGTTGGTCGTCTACTAGTTTACACTATTGTTGCTTGATTTTTTGTTTGTTTACTGGAAAAAATGTGATTCATCCATGCTGATTATTGTTGAATCTAATAAACGGTAGAGTTCTTTACAAGCATTTTTTTATAAATGTTTTTAATCTTAGTAGTTGAGTGATTAATCGAGGGGAAAAATTATTTCATTTGTGCTTTACTTGATTCGTTTACGTTAATGAGCAGAGTAGTTTATGTCATCCTCTGTTTGCACAAAAATCCCCATGTAATGCTGAATTTTTTATTTATAGTATCACTTTTTACAACCATTTTCAACATAAAATGTTTCGATTTTTGCCTTGCCACAAGCTTCCCTGGGAAATTTTAATTCCAGATAACTATAGTTAATTGCGGCTTGTGATGCAAGGATAAAATATTGCAACAAAATTAATTATGACGTACTTCAATTATGTTGCCTTATAAGCCTTTTTGTTTGTCCTGCAAAACCTTTGTTTTGTATTTGCTGCCTTGAATTGAAAAGTAAAGAATATGTTTTCATGTGCTTCAGTTTCTGTCGATAGAGATGGGCCCAATTTCACTTATTTAAGATAACCACAATAAGATAAAATAGATGTTTCATTGAATATGGATTGGAACTACAAAATTGAAAAACATCTTTCAAAACATAAAGCTTAAACTGATAGATATGCCTAAAATAATTATTAACTTGAGCAATTTCACCTAAAGAGAGGAATCACGAACAAGCAAACATGATAAATAAAAAAACATAGATTATTTTGTTGTATTGGTTGAATCCACGGTTATATTTGTCCCTCCAAATAATTGATATCATTGATTGTTTTCTTTTGTTAAATGTTTTAAAAGATACCATAGAAGGTCTTGAATCTTTGGATAAGGTTGCTTAGAAAAAGCAAATGTTGCATATATTTTTTGATCTATACATTAAAGCCATTGATATGAGAATGAGACCTAATACTCATTTCGATAAAACAGGGTGAAAATTTCTTATAACATCATTCAAATAATAAACTGGTCATACATTCACTAAAACACAACAGAAAAATAAATGGGATAGATGCAAAAAGGATTGGAGGATATGGACAAAGCTGGTTTCTGAAACTAGTGTCGGCTAGAGTAGTGAATTAGGAACAATTTCACCTACGATGAGTGGTCGAAAGAAAAAATTCAAGTTAATTCCTCATCATCCTAACAATTTCATTTCTTGTTTTCAAATTTAAAAAAAAAATGTTCATTTCATGATCCTTCATTACTTACTTGTACTTATTATATGTAGGAAATTAAAGGAGCCAAAAAATTCAGACAAAATGCTAATGAACCATCTTTGAAGATTAAATTTGACAGAATGTATTCCAACATAGTCGCAACTGGAGAGTTTGCATGGGCTTTTTCATCAGGAGTACTTGGTGGCAATGATGACAATCCTAGCACAAATAAAGCCATCATTGATGGTGCTAATTTCGAAGAAGGGAGCAGTAATTCAGAGGAGGATGAGATTCCAAATTTAGACACTGACATGTCTCGAATGGTTGGTGGGGTGAATATGTCAAGCAACAGTAACACAAAGAGTAGTGGCAAAAAAAAAAAAACGAGATCCTTCTGAGGTTCGAGATAGAAAAAAGAAAACGTTTGGAATTGGTGTTCAGTTGCTGTCAAGGTGGGATTAACTACTTAAGAGTACGTTGACTAAGAGTGATTCAACTTCTTTGAATATGGATCGAGAAGGTTGTAGTATTTTCAAGGTGATGGTTGAGCTCCACTTAATTCCTGGAGTTTCAATTGGTGATGATTTTCACAACTTTGCTATAGAGTATCTTAGTTTAAGAAGGAAAAGAGAAATGTGGTACAATATGGGTGGTCTTAAATAGAAGTTGAAATGGTATGATTTCATTTTACTTCGTGCAACGAATGTATGCACGAAGTAAACATACTTAGCTCATATGGTATGATTTTATTTTTTTAAATGTTAATCAATTAACTATAGTGAAGTGCTAGCTAAATTTATTGTGTGATGTTATTTGACATGGTAGATAATTTATTTATACATGTTTATTTTATTTTTGCAGAATAATGTGATGACAGTTTTGAAAAAAGTAGTTTCCAGTTATTGAAGTTTGTTTGAGTCATTATATTATTCCACATTTCGTGTTGAGAGATATGACATATCCATTGCGATTAGTTTTTCACTGTTGTTGTATTTATAGACTTTTTACATGAGATATCAGACTGTTGAGTTGCATGTATTTTTTTTATTCGAATTCATATTTCAAAGATTAGTCATTGTATTTATGGACTTTTTATGTTAGTTGTCGGACTGTTGGGTTGTGTATATTTTGTTTATTCGAATTCATATTTCATAGATTAGTCATTGTTTCAAAACAGATCATTTTTTAATTTTATGTCTGTCTTGTTATTACGTTGATTAGCTCGATGTTATTTAAGTCAATGTAAACAGATAATATTAATTATGAGTATAACTATTTACAGTTGCAGAAAATAAATGGTACAAAAGTTAAAGATAAAGCTGCATATGAAAATGATACATGTGATGGTTTCAAAGTGCAGAAATTCAAAACATATAAGGACAAAAATGTAGAGTAATAAAAACAAAATAGTAGGCCAAAGCATCTTGAATAATTGAAGGAGGACAATAGCTTTATTGGATTCATGTGAATGTATCAACATTCTGCCTACGAAAGAACATCTATATGTTCATTTTACAGCTTATACATGTCAAAACATAATTATTTTAAAAGTAAAATATTTCAAAATATTTTAAATTTTTCTATATAAGGACGGATGTGTGTTTCATGTTTTCCAATGACATAACTTCCTTCAGAACAAACCTCTCAATTGCATTTGATATAAGCAAGTGGAACACCTTCTTTTCTGGCTTTACAAATATGTAATAAATGATTTCTCACCAACTCTTTGATTTTTTTAACTTAATGATATTTAATTACTTATAGTATTTTATTAACAACATGCCAATTTTTTTTATTTACATGTAATTGAAGATATGGATGATCCATGGTTTAATGCCATACTTAACAAAGATTTTGATGACGATTATGATAATGTAATGAACCACATTGTATGTAACACTCTCAAATTATAATGTCATGAAATCTCAAACATTTCTTTACTAATATCAAGTATTGAATAGTATGTCTAAGATTATAGGATTTTTTTTTGAAATTTCAGCAGAGTTTCCTTTGTTTTCTGATGTTACCAAGTTATTAACCAGACTTCATTCAATCACAATACTCAAAACTTCCACTTTGATCCAACCATCTTGGATCATATCCCATCTCATCAAATAATATTTCACATAACTGTACTTCCTTAATTTAATGTTCCAAGTCTTTCAATCTTACAAGTTTCAAAGCTCTCTCTCACTTTTTCTTGTTTTTCTCTTCACTTCTCACGTTCTTCTCTTATTTTATTTCTTTTTTTCTTTCCCCATTTGTTACTACCCAGTTGGTAGTTCATAATAGAAAAGGGGGCTGCCTTGCTTTATTTTTAATGGTAAATTACCAATTTACCCTTAATGAGTCTTTTTGTTTCCATTTGACGATCCTTATTATTTGATAGCACTAATGAACTCCATTCATTCTAAAATTTTAACCAGATTTTATTCAATATATTTTAAGGTTTCTCATACAATTTCAGCTCAATCTGATAGTTGGATTTAAAATTACATCCAATAATGTAAAACTAGTCAAATTATGATTTTTCATCAAAATTTTGAATTTCTCTAAAAATTTTGAAATTTTAACCCAAGCTAAGGAATCATATTAGAAGTCTTCACGCAAAGTTTTAGAATTTTCTGATAACCCGATCAAGAGTTATAAATTTTTTCCTTTTGTTTTACATGAAACTAGTCAATTTATAATTTTTCGCCCATAGGTTTTACATTGTAGACCATATTAATTATCTTAGTTGTGAAGGTAATGGTGCCTCAGTTTTTAATGCTGGAGATGACAATGATGGAAACGAAAACAATGACGATGATAACAGTAATGATGATGATGATGATGATGACGGTAACGATGACGGTGAAAGTGATGATGATGATGAATTTATTTTAAGGAGGTAGTTTGATATAAATAAATTAATTATATGCACGACTGAAGCTATAAACATGTATTATATTAATTATATGCACAAAGAACCATGTATGATTTCATACAACATGGGGATGCATTGGTTGAATGAGGTTTTAAGAGGTCATTGAAAACGATGTGTTAACATATTTAGGATGGACACAACCACTTTGTTGAGTATATGTAATGATTTAGAAACGCATCATGGCTTAAAACCTTTAAGAAGAATGAGCGTTATTGAAAATGTGGCAATGTTTCTATTTATAATAGCTGTAGGAGAGTCAAATATAGAAGTGTAAGAGAGATTTCAACATTCATATGAAACAGTTAGTAGATGTTTCAAAGAAGTCCTGAAATCATTTTTTTTTTGCTGTAGAAGTCATAAAACCAACAGATCCACAATTCACAAACACACCAAGAGAAATTGCAATGAATCCAAGATATAGGGCACATTTCAAGGTAAGATGAATTTCTTTTTAACTAAATTGTTTAAATGAATATGAAATATTTTATTAATGATTATGATTACTAATATTTTTTTTAGCTTGTAGAATTGTGTCGGTGCAATTGATGACACACATGTTCGTGCCTATATATTATCTGATAAACAAATTCTATTTATTGAAAGAAAAGGTGTACCAACATAAAAGGTCATGACTGCTTGTAGTTTCGACATGCAATTCATGTTTGTGTGGGCAGGATGGGAAGACAGTGTACACGATACATGTATTTTTCTTGAGGCTATTGATAATAGCAGTATAAAATTTCCAAAACTACCAGAAGGGTGTGATTTAAAATAAATTGAAGACTCGATAGATGAAGGCATATAATTGTTTTTTTAGTTTTGTAAAAACTTAGCATGTTGTTCTTATTTGCAGGGAAATACTATTTAGTTGATACTAGATATCCCAATGAGTATGGGTATTTGGGTCCCTATAAAGACGAGAGGTATCACTTAGAAAAATTTAGGCGTCGTGCAATGGCGGAGCCACATGGGGACAAAAGGGGACAATTGCCCCCTTAACTTTTTTTTTAAATATTAATATATTAGTTTAGGAAATTGTTACTGCAGGGAAGGAAAAAGGAAAGTTGTCATTGTTTATAATTGTTGACTTATAATGTAATATAATATATATACACAGCTAATCCCACAATTTTTTTCCTTTTTCTCTTTTGTTTCCATATCAAATTGATGCTACCGATTTTAAAATATGGAATCCCATAACTAACAAAAAGTATTTTTTGTTCCTTGTCTGTGCCGCTTATTCTTTTCATGAGTTGATGTGCCGCTTTATTCTTTTCATGAGCTGTTGTTCTCTGCCTCTCTCGTATGCAAATTTCTCATCAAGTATAGCTAAGCAATTAATCTTTTTTGTCTTTTGCTTTATATTTTAGGTAAATTTTCTTTATTTTTTCTATTTATTTCATTGTTTAATTTTAATTTTATTCTTTTATAATTAGTTATTAAAAATATTAGGGTTTATGATAATTTATGGGTTTTGATATAAATATGTTCAAAATAAATGTTTAAATCTACTAATTTAATCAATTAAATATTTCTTTTCTTATTATAAAGGAATAAATTAATATTCATACAAAACTATTATTCTAGACATCTCTTGCATTGGCAGAGTAGTTTATTGAAATTTAATATTTTTATATGACTTGTTTATAAGTAAAATATCAAGTAGCAAACATGTTTTTCAAGAATTATTTCTCTTACACATACACTAGGCATTGCTTCTCAATTAAATATCTAGAAATAATTAAGTATAATTTAATCAACATACTTATTATATGTACATAGATATGAATTGAAATAAGTTTTGATTTTGATGAATTGATGTGTATTTTGCTATGAATTTCATATGGAAGATTTAGAATTATTATGTAACTCAACTGATTTTTATTTAACAGTGAATTATTATGTAATTGTGTTAATTATTATGTAGACACTAACGATGATAAAAAAAAATCCAGCAGGTTCATATTAAATTAACATGTCACTAGACAAGTATTTCAAGCCTAAATCCCTTGAGGATGAAGAGTCAATCAAAGCTTCAAGTCATGTAACTCAATCAAGTTCAAAGAAAAGTCATATTGAAATCAACCCCGACACTCTCCTTGCTGACCCTGGCTTAAGAAGATCAATTTATGAATACCATATAAATGATAGGGATGCAATTCGAAGAGCTTATCTACAAAAAGGTCCTTGTCAACCTTCACACTGTGATTTTCCTAAAAAACAATTTGGGAATATATCAACACTACGATACTTTAATCCAGCTTGGTTTGGTTCATACCCAATATGGTTAGAGTACAACATAGCCAAAGATGTTGCCTTTGCTTGTATTGTTATCTCTTCAAGTCAAAAGAGGGTGTGATTCATTTGTGGGTGATGGGTTTTCAAATTGGAAAAAAAAAAGATTTGATCTTCATATTGGAAAGTTTAATAGTAGTCACAATGCAGCTCGGATAAAATGTGAGAATTTGATGAATGAAAAACAAAGTATCATGACTTTGTTATCTGAGCAGACAACAAAGAGTCAAAGTGATTATCGAACTCGATTGAATGCTTCAATAGAGTGTGCTCATTTTTTGTTGCACTAAGGACTTCCATTTCGTGGCCATGATGAATGTGAATGTTCAAGCAACCAAGAAAATTATCTAGAGCTCTTGCATTTTCTTTCCAGAAATAATGAAGCTATTAAAAGAGTTACTTTCAGTGAAGCTCTTAGACATAACAAATTGACTTCTCCAGATATTTAAAAAGACATTACTCAAGCTGCTGCAGAGAAGATTACAAATGTGATTATCAAAGATCTAGGTGACTCATTATTTTCAATTTTAATTAATGAGTCACGTGACATATCAATCAAGGAATAAATGGTTGTTGTTCTACGATATGTAGACAACAATGGACATATAATTTAATGTTTTTTTTGCATTCAACATGTGCGAGATACAACTGCTAGTTCATTCAAAGCAGCTATTGAAGCTTTGTTTTCTAAACATGGGCTAAGCATATCAAGATTGCATGGTCAGGGATATGATGGAGCTAGTAACATGCGAGGTGAATTCAATGGCTTGAAAGTACTTATTCTAAATAGTAATCCAAGTGCATATTATGTACATTGTTTTGCTCACAGACTTTAATTGACTCTTGTGGCTGTTACAAAGAAGTATAATAAAGTTGGAGATGTCTTCAATTTTATTTCTAACATCATAAACATAGTTGGAGCATCGTGCAAAAGGATGGAGGTGATTAGAGAAAAACAATATGCTAGAATTATTCAAGGACTTGAAAATAGAGAAATTTCTAGTGGACGAGGCTTGTATCAAGAAACTTCTCTTAGAAGGTATGGTGACACCCGTTGGGGCTCCCACTATGTTACAATTATTCATCTACTTGCAATGTTTTCTTCAGTTCTTGATGTGCTTGAGATTATATGGGAGGACGAGATGAACTCAGAACAGAGAACAAAAGTAGTCGTTTTAATAGATATTATGGAATCATTTAATTTTGTATTCATGCTTCATTGTTTGAGAAGGATATTAGCAGTTACTAATGAGTTCTCACAAGCATTACAAAGAAAAGATCAAGACATAGAAAATGCTATGAGTTTATTGAAAACATCAAAGGAACGATTCAATATGATGAGAGAGAATGATTGGGAATCTTTACTGGAAGAAGTGTCATCTTTTTGCATCAAACATGATATTGGTATTCTAACTATGGATGATGATTACATGCTTCGTGGGCATTCAAGGCGAAAATCTCAAAGGATTACAAACCTACACCATTTCCGTTATGAATTGTTTAACAATATCATTGACATGCAACTTACTGAGTTGGATGATCGTTTTATTGAGACGAGTACAAAGTTACTTCTTTATATGGCATGTTTAAACCCAAGTGACTCTTTCTCTGCTTTCAACAAAGAAAAGCTTCTTCGCCTTGCTATTTTTTATCCAGTGAATTCTCTATAGTGGACCTTATGGTACTTGGTGACTAACTTGATACGTATATTATTGATCTACGTGGTGATGATGAGTTCTCTGGTATTGAAGGTATTGCTAGTCTTGTAGAGAAAATGGTAAAAACAAAAAAGAATTTGATATTTCCATTAATATATATGCTTATCAAATTATCATTACTTCTGCCAGTTGCAACTGCTACAGTGGAGAGAGTTTTTTCTGCTATGCATATTGTCAAGAGTAGATAAGTGGATGAATGATAATTTGGTTGTATACATTGAAAAAGATATCTTCGATATGATTGATAATAAAGCTATTATAAAGCGATTTCAAAATATGAAAATTCGAAGTGAACAATTATAATGTAAGTTTTTTCATTTTAAAAGTATTTTTAATTAATTTTACTTGGTATGAATTAGTATATATGCTTTGAATTGATTTCTAATGCATATTTATATAATACAGTATTTGTTAATAATTTGCCCTCTCATTGAAAAAACTCTAGCTCCGCCACTGGCGTCGTGGACAACCAAGTGGCCGGGAATAAGTGTTTAATAGTGTACATTCATCTCTATGTAACGTGATAAAATGTTCTTTTGGGGTATGGAAACAGAGGTGGAGAATTTTACAAAACATGCATGCTTATCTATATAAAACGCAAGTTAAGATTGTAGTTGCATTAGTGGCAATACATAACTATATTAGAAAGAGATCGCAAGATGATGAGGCTTTTTCCATGTATGATCGCAATTCTAATTTCATTCCAGATGACTTTTTACCTGATATTGTACCTCGCTGAGCTATTCAAGGATCGCAAAAGCGTTCACATGTGGATTTTGTATGCGATGGAATTGCAAATAGTTTGATGAGACAATGAAAAACTTTTATTAATATACAAGGATTATTCATTTCATTATGTAATCATAATTATAAAACAACAAAGTTTTTTCATTATATATATATATAAACCTCATATAAAAAGCATATTAACCAAACACAAGAAACTATTTTTTTTTTCAACCACAATTTTAACCACATTTTTAACCAAACATATCAAACTTTAAAACGGACCACACAAAAAACACTTTTTATTAAATTGTTTTTTTAAACCACAACCACAAAAACAATTACAATACCAAACAAACTCTTCAGTTTTAATCTTCTCTTTGTTACTGTAACCAATTGTTTTTAGCTTTCTTTTTTTATATTTAATTTCAATTATTTTTATGAAAAATTTAATGTCGGTCTCTAAAAATAAAAGACTTGTTGATTTCTTTATTCTCCAAATTAATTAAAATTTTGACATCGGTTCCATTTTAAAATAAGACTTGTCATTTTAGCTATTAAAAAAAAATATTAATGATCTCCTAAAAATGAGACTTGTTATTCATAAGATTTTGACACTATTCCTTGAACATAAAATTGTCATTTAAGCTGCTTCTAGAATGGGTATCATATCCATAATAAAATATAAAGATTCGATTGAATCAACAAAAGTGACAAAAATAAACTTTGATTTTTTTGTTCATCACATCTTGTAAGTTGGAAATTTTTATCACTGTTTATTTATTTATTTTTTAAGAAACATGAGTTTTTGATTTTTTTTTTTTTTTGCATGTAAGCCTAATGAGCCATTTGATTTTGACCAAGTTTTAATAGACTTAATAAACTTGTCATTAAATTCAAATATATATGAAAAATATATATTTTTTGTTTTTTTATGAATATAAAACACATATTTGTTTTGTCAAATACTAAAATGTGAAAAGTACTTTTTGTTCTTTTTTTTGTAATTAAAAAACAAACTAAAAAGAAAAATGCTCTTTTTTATTGTACTAGAATATGCAATTTTTTTAAAAGACATGTCCATAATCCAACTTGGATATAAAAACAAAAAAAAACCGATACTATTTCTAAATTTTTCATTTTCAAGTCATATCACGACCTGGATCACCAACATTGTTCCTTATTCTGATACACAATCTATAGTTATGAGAAGAGATCTCATATGGACACAAAGATTTGGGTTTTGTTTTTGTTTTTACCATGCATGTTTTTAGTTTTCACTAGGTGGTTGCTGCTATACTGCAACCCAACTTTTATGTTGGTATAAAAAATATCAAAACAAAATATTTTTAAAAAAATAAAAAAATATAATATTTAGGTAATTGATTCAAATGAATTTAATAAACTCTGTTAATTTAATAATATCATTAGAAAATAAAATATCAATAACAAACAAAGCAGAAAACAAAAACAATTCAATACAAAAGATGAATGTTTGTCAATATTATAGAAATATATATTCATAATATTCCAAAAACATCTCAATGATCTTATTTGTTAACAAAGTAAAAATTAAATGAGAATATGATAATTTTATAAAAATAAAAATAAAAAAATAAGATAAAAAAATCAATTATTGTTAACTTTTTAAACCATGACTCGGGTTATAAGATCGAAAAACTATATATGAAAAAATCGTGAGGGTGAAAATCACAAAAACAATAACACAAAATAAAAAAAATACAATAAAAAATAATGAATGTTAAAATTGCAATAAGAAATAAATCAAAACGTAACAACATATTTTAAATTTCAGATTTAAATTGAAAATAATAAAAACATTAACAAAAGAACAAAAACCAAAAGAACAAAGACTAAATAAAAAACAAAACAATATACTATAAACTTGGATTGAAAGGTGAAACTAAAAACAAAGAAACTCTCATTAAAGATTCAAGGAAAAAAAATAAAAAAAAATCATAACAATAAGCATAAAATCTTAAACATCTAAACATAATAAAAAAATGAATATATAAAATTCTTCAACGTGTTTTTTTTACATTAAAAAAACTCCTAAATTTATATCAAAAAACTTATGCATGTATCTAGTTAAACAACCAAATAACCATAGTGTAAAGCAATGAAAACAAAATTCATCAAGAATACAAAAAGAAAAATTGAGAAAACTAAGTGAAAAATAAATATCAAGATATCTAACATCGCAATATAAATAATTTTCATGGTTATATTTAATGAATTCCTTAATTAAAATAAATTTGTAATAGGAAAACATATAAAATTTATAATAAAAACTGACACATATAAAATTTATTGAATAATAATTTTAAATAAAACAATGCAAGGCTACACATATAAGAAAATCTTCTAAAAAAATCAATTAAAAAAAACAAATTTAATTAATATACAATTAAGAAAAAATCACAGATGAATCATATTCATCTCTCTATAAAATAATCACAATCTAATTAAATCATAAACCCTAAATTTATTTGAAAACATACACACAAATAATGCATTATTTTTTTAAAAACTGAAAAAAAAAGAAATAGGCCAAGCATTGCTGGGCCTAGTAAACGAGGCTCAGCGTCAGCCTAATAAAACAACGGCTTGTGTTTTTTTAAAAAAGTTTAATGGGACAAACAACACGTCGTCCACCCCAAATATGTCAAAAAATGAAGTGTTGCTTGGCAAACCTACGAAAAAAACAGGGTCCTTTGTTTTTTTACTCAAAATCCCATTTTCAACCCATTCTTGACCAAAAACACCTAGAAAACACTCTAGAGACTAGGGGTGATCATTTTCGGTTCGGTTCGGTTTGGTTTTTATCAAAAAAAATAACCAAACCAAAATATTTTTTTTAAAAAAACCAAAACCGGATCAAGCCGACCGGTTTTGATTCGGTTTAGTTCGGTTTTTTAGAGCAAAAACCGGTTCAAACCGGTTTTGGCTTGGTTTTTCTGGTTTTGGCTCGGATTTCTCGATTTTGGCTCGATTTTTTCTGGTTTTGGCTCAGTTTTTTTCAGTGTGGCTTGGTTTTTCTGGTTTGGCTCAGTTTTGGATCGGTTTGGCTTGGTTTGTTTTGGTTTCGGTTCGGTTGGGTTTTTTTGGTTTTTTGCTTATAAAACTAAAACCGAACCGAACTGGCTGGTTTGTTAAAAATTTTAATCAGTTTTTTTCAGTTATTTTTCTTTCCAGTTTTCTCAGTTTAATCGATTTTTCAGTTTTTTTGCTCACCCCTACTAGAGACCTTGTTAAACCAATCAATGGCCACCAAAAAGCTAATAACCGCCCCAAAACTCAAAATCCATCCGAAACAAAAATTCTTCTCGAGCTTAGATATGTTGTTTTAGGTGTTTTTAAGGTAAACAAACACCTAAACGTAACATTTCTTTATTATATTGTTTTCAAGGTCAACAAACACCTAAATGTAACATTTTGACACAAAAATCAATCATTTTGGTGGTCAGAATCTTCCCCAACGATCATTTTCTCTCTCCTCCTAATAGAAAATAACTAAAAAAAAGTAGAAAATGAAGTCGGGTATGAAAGTATATTGTCTTCAAATTCAAGGGACTCATCACCTAATATCAAAAAAATATGGGGGATTAAAATAAATGTTTCAACGAAACTTTCAACCTGCCTCCATGTTACCTGAGATTTTCACTTTAGTCTCTTAACTTTCAATTCAACCATCCTTCCTAAAAAAATATGTATTTTGGGGGCTTAAAATAGCAAAATCACATAAAATAAAAGTTCGAGGATCAAAGTGAAAATTACCAAAAAAAATACACTGCTTTAATTCATAATAAATTACAAGAGAATGCAGAGGAATTCATGTATAGTAAAAGGCTTGTGCCCTTTTAGTTTTGTTTGTAATTTCTCAAATGATGTTAGGCTGTGATTTTTCATGATTTATGAGTCAACAACTTAAAACTTCCCTGCTGATTTTCATGATTTAAAAAGACGACAATCATTGGTCTTCTCTCCCTATCCTTATGAATTGACAACATGCATTTTCCATATAGATTTGAAATTTATTCAAGAACAAGAATTATGTTTTATAATCAAATTTAAGATTCAGGTTATTAAAGATTCTCAAATATAGAAAAAGTAAATCATGCTTTCATAAGTATATCATTTCAGTCCCATGCTTACATATTCATTCATTAAAAATAGAAAATAAAGAACTGGAATTGCACATATACAATGAGAAAAAGACAACGATTTGACTAATACCTAAGAGTGATCATTTTCGGTTTAGTTTTTATAAAAAAAAGTAACCAAACCAATTTTTTTTAAAAAAAACCAAAATCGGTTCAAACCGACTAATTTTAGTTCGGTTCGATTTTTTAGAACAAAAACCAGTTCAAACCGGTTTGGCTTGGTTTTTTTTTCAGTTTTTTTCGGTTTTAGTTCGGTTTGGTTTTTTCGGTTTGAGGCTTGTAAAACCAAAACTAAATCGATCGGTTTTTTTTTCAAAATTCTAATCGATTTAATTGGTTTTTTTCACGGTTTGGTTTTTTATATTATTTTTCACGATTTTCTCGGTTTAATTAATTTTTTGGTTTTCTTGCTCACCCCTAGTAATACCTATTTTGATGCAGATCAAACAAGTCTTATAAACTGAAAATTATTAGAACCAATTCCTTTTGTCGAGAGGCAAAGATTAAGAGTTTGCTTTCCATTGGTTTTGCAAAGTTGATTTTTATTTTTTGACAATAGAAAAATAAACAAAACTTCAATTGCAGGAGCTAAAACAACCTTTGTGGTGATAGTGAAAATTGAACCTTGCCAATAAAAAAAAGCATTGCAGCGTACTTTTGAGCCAAATTCTCACATGAAAGGCCACCTACCAAATTTTGTGTTTCTTCAGTTTATTTCCCAGTATTTGCTCTTCTCCCTTCCTTTTTTTTTTCTTTGATTTTTTTTTTGTCAGCACACTATGACCATTATTTTTTAAATCTTTTTTTCATGATTAATCATCTCTAACTTTATTTTTCCAAACTTTCAAATGCATACTCTGCTCTAAGAAGGTAGAAGTTAAAGCGTCAATAAATTAACCAATCTCTAATGGTGATAAATGGGTTTTGCAGCGAGATAAAAGTCTTGAAAGAGAAATAAGTTGTTGTTGAGGGGGAGCTTCAAGAGTTGAAATCAACATACTTGTTTCTTTATTATGAGAAAAACTCGGTTGATGTGGAGCTTGCTTCTCTTTGTGTAGAGATTCTTGAAGCCAAGAAGGATGTTACTTCGTGTAAACAAAAGATTAAAAAGCTAAAGAGGGCTTTGGTTAATGTTGAGGGTGTATTGGTGAAAGCATAAAATGAGCTAAAAAATATATAAAATGATCTAGCTCAGTTATGTGAAAAGTATGTTCATATGCAGTCAATTAGAGAGAACAACTTTGAGTTTAAGGCTCATTATAAAGACAACCCTGCATTGAAAACAATCGTGGAGGATAAACTGGTTGATACAATGAGAGATCTTTGTTTTTATAATTCTTTCAAAAATATCAACATAGATTTTTCATGATTATTTCAGGGCGACGTCGCTAAATTTGATGAGAGCAGTTCTAAGAGAGCTTGTACTACCTTTCACAGCGATACTTGTTTGATGAGACTCAAGGTACCGGAGGTGATAGAGACAATAATGCTTAACTGGTTTATTTGTGTGTTGTTTTTTTTTTTTTGGTAATGGTGTGTAATGAAACCTTATGTTTAATGCAATATATATTGTTATATATTTCCTAATAAAATATGTTTTTTTGAGATGTGATTTTTTTTTCACGTGGAGAGATAATATAGAGACATTGATCATATAGACACAAAGTAATAGATTTATTGATAACTTGAAGATGAAAATGGAGATTATATAGTGGAGGATGGAGATTTATCATAGAGAGTCATATAATGAAGTTGTTTCACTTAAAACACTTTTTCAAGTGATTATAATGTCATGCACAAAAAAGATTTTTTCCTTCCACATCCTGTAAATGGTATGTGATAGACTTGATCACCTTTGTTATCTTAAATAGGTCATTCCATTTTGGATTCAATTATTTTTTTTAGTGATTCCTATTACTTTTAATTTTCTCAACACCAAATCTTCTATTTTGAATTATTTGTATTTTACTTGAGCACTATGGTATCAAACGACTTTATGTCTGAACGCCTCACTGTGTATTACATTCGTCAACTTGACTTTATCAACTAAATCTAAATTAGCCATTAAGCCTCATCATTGTCATGCGTGGAGAAATATAAAACCATGTAACAAGGTCATCCTATTTATATAAGGATAACAACCTTGGTCCCATGTGTTAGGAGAAAGGTGTTTCTCTTGTTGAAGTCTTTTATTTTAAGGGGGGTCCTATACGCCTATAAGATTTCATCAAACAACTAAGCACATTCTTTGGCTCCTTTTATTTTTTTTCTTCGAATCATTTAGTAAGATTTTATATGTAAGATTTTTTTGCCTATTGGTTTGTGGGTGTGAGACTAAGAAGAACCCATGGTTAATGTTGAGCCTTTGACATTGTTCTCACATCTTTTTATTATTAAATTGAGTGTTATTATCTATAATTAAAACCTAGGGTAGTTTAAACTTGCAAATAATATTTTTAATAAAAACAAGATGACTTTCCTAGTGGTTATTTTTGTCAGAGCCTTGATGTCCATTTATTTTGTGAAATACCCAACCATTACTAAAATGAAATGTCTTTCTTTAGAGGCCTTGGTGAATGGTCTTAATAAGTTTATGCCCTATTGAGAGAAAAGACATGGTGATGCAATGATGGTTATCTCTATTAACAGTTGATAAGGTACAAGAACAAACCTCTGACATTTGTCATACTTCTTTATCAAGTAAGTGGCATCCTTCAAAATAGTGATCCAATAAAAACTTGTATAAGTTATTTTACATCTAAAGCCTTGGCTCCATCATGAATGCCACATATTCCTTCATGAACTTTCTCTATAATATACTTGCTTTCACTCAGAGACAAGAACTTTAGCAAACATTTAGAAGTTAACCTCCTATACAGTTTTTATTCAAGAATACAATATCTCGTGACATGCTCTGTCAGCCTAATTGCCTCTATTTTATTCATCAATGGCTCTCTTTTAAAGAGATAATGTCTAAGTGAAGTTTTCTAATCATCATCTTCTATTATTATCTATATGTTTGCTATTGTGCCTGTTTCTTCTTCTATACTTAGCTTATTTAACACTTCAATCCACACATCATTAAGTAGGTCAACTGGATTGTCGTTTGCTAGTTTTGAAAGAAGATCAACTTTTTTATTTTCTTCCCGAGTAATTTTAAAAATGAAGATGGACCTTCCTATATACATTTCTTTAAGTTGACATGTTTTAATATTTTTTTTATTGATATTTGATTATAGAAAGTTCTTTAGCTTCAAACTCATTTAAGCTTTGTCTCCTAACAAGTTGGAAATATACATCAAGGTTATTAGCTAAGTACATGCCAACTAGTAAGGCCTCATATTCAGTCATGTTTTTTAAGGCCTAAAACTCAAAATGAAAACCATACTAAAAAGTTATCCCCAAGGCTAGTTAGGACAAACGACTCCTACTCTACTTCCATTGATAGATGAAGACCCTTCCTTGTAGCAGCTACAGATGAGTGATAGACAGTGAGTCTTACTCTATATATTCTGATTCTATTAGAAAGATTCTATGAAAGAACATTCTGCAATGAAGTGATCCAAAGCCTATTCTTTAATAGTAGGTTTGGGCCAGTAACTAAAGCCAAACTATTTCAATTATACTCATTTTACCAGCATCCTGATAAGTCTAGCTTATGGAGAATTGTTCTTATAGGTTAATATATTAGCACAATCACCTAGTATGTTTGAAAATTGAACTTTAGCTTCGTTGTTACACTTGCAAGTGATATAGCTACTTTCTCAATCTTCAGGTATCTAGTTTTTGCATTATGTAACACCCTGCTTGTGTAGTAGACATGCTTTTAAACTCCTTCTTATTCTCATATGAGTATTGTGCTAACTACCAAATCTACAATACCTAAATAAATAAAAAAAGGTATTCCCTCTCTTGTGGTTATGAAAGGACTTTTAAATAAGAGAGATGAGCCTTTAACTTTTCAAAGGTTTTTTGGCACTTTAGAGTCTAATTAAAATTGGAGATATTCTTCAAAGTCTTGAAAAAAGATAGGCAATGTTCTCCCAATTATGAGATGAATCTATCCAACATTGTTACTCTTCTAGTGAGTCTCTAAATATCTTTGATACACTATGGTGGGGTCATATTTAATATAGCCTAAATTTTATCTGGATTAGGCTTTATTCCTTTGCTACTAACTAGAAATCCAAGAAACTTTCCTTATATGATCATAAAAGCAATTTTAACATGATTTAACTTTATTTGATATGAGCATGGAATAAAAATACCCCTTGTAAGTCATGAAGATGTTGTTCAAAAGTCATGCTCTTCACTAATATGTCATTAATGTATGCTTCCTTATTCTTTCCTATATCCTTTAAATATTTATTCATAATGCATTGGAATATGGCACCTGTATTTTTTAGGCCAAAAGCCATAGCTTCATAACAAAAGGTACCCTCTTTAGTGATGAAATAAGTCTTTTCTTTATTTTCTAGGTGCATTAGTATTTGATGGTAACCAAGATTGGCATTTAAAGGGCTCAAATAATCAAAACCAGCTATTAAATCCACCAACCTATTAATTTTAGGCAATGAAAACTATTGTTGAGGTACTCATTGTTAAGGTCAATGAATTCTACAAATACATGCCACTTTTCATTCGACCTTTTTGACCATTACAACATTGGCCAATCACTCTAGGTACATTACTTCATGGATAAATCCTACTTCTAGTAGCTTATCTATTTTTTTTAAGATAACAATTTGTCTTTCACTATAAAATTTCTCCTTTTTCTTCACATGAGGGAAAAAAATAACACCTTTATTGCATACATAAATATAGGGGCGGTGATTTCAAAATGTTCCTGGGTGGAACCTCTTTTAAATAGGATTACTAACAAAAATATTATTATTCAAATTAATGGGTCAGCATATATTGTTTTTACATGGATTATTTTTTCTAAAGAATGACAAAAAATAGGGTGATAACCCAGCATCCTTATACTTAACCGAATGTTGAGCCTCGACATATCTAGGTTTAGTGAGTTACCAAACCCACAATCCCTTGGCTTAACCAAGTGTTGAGCTAGGACATATCTGGGTCTGACGAGTTGTCGAACCTATAATCCCTTGGCGCATCGAAAAGTTGAGCCCATGGTCTCTTTGACTTAAAGAATTCTAGGATTCATGATTAGGCCATGAGTTCAAGATATTTTACTTTGATGAATTAGAGATTTTTTGCTTCACAATTAGTTATAGAGTTTTTACTTACTCATTGACCCCTTATTTTTAAAAGGAAACAAGTCATGTGGGCTATAAAAGTGTCGCCCGTGGATGCATAATGTCGGGGGGGTCAAAAAGTCGCTGCCTCATTGTTTGATTTAGAGTGGCTATGAAACTTGAGTATACTAGTCTTATCAGAGAGTGGTAGTGGCCAGAAAAGATATTAGCACCCCTAACGCTCCCTACCTGAGGTAAGTTGTATTGTGTGGTTTGAATGAGGTTTAAAGGTTTTGATGAGTTTATAACTGATAAGGTTATTGCTTGGAATAAATATTCACTTGTGCAAATAAATCTGGTATTTTAAATTTATTATGAGTTCGTGTGCCCAAATAAATTCTTATGAATAGGGTCAATGTAGGTACTCTGACAGGGTTCATCTATCTTGAAAGGTGAAAGAACTTTTCATAATTCATATATCGTGGTGAAAATTACTCTAAATTAAAATTGGTGAATATTCAAAATAATTCTGAGAGTTTTCTGATCCACCCTCGATATTTAATTACCAGCTTATTTGTAGGTCTAATATTTTTACTAGAATATTGACCATTAATTCTTATAAATTAAAATTTTAAAAGGTTATGGATTTAATAAAATGGTTATTAAATCCAAAATGTATGCATATATAGTTATTTTATTTTTCTTTCTTCTCTTCAGACCTACCTCTCTCTACTGATCTTCTCTTCTTCTTTATAGGTTCAACGCCACCATTGCTTGCTATTGTATTAATGGTCGAAGATGGGAGGAGAATAAGTTGCCATGATTGTTGTGGGTTAAAGGCACCACCGTCGTAGGAGCTACTAGCTGTAGGTGTCATGTTTAAAAATGAAGGTTTTTGTGATTCTTGGTTGGAAGGAAATCTAGTGGTGGTGGTAAAAAAATAAATTCAAGGGGGTGATTGGTATAATGGTTAGGTGGATGGATGTTATTGAATGATAGTGTTGCTAGAGGCATTAATGGCTAGTTGATAGTGGTGGCCGAGAGTGGGTAAAAGGTGGTTAATGATTTGAAAGAGATGAAAAGTTGTTGTTGGTTAACAATGGTGAGTTGGATCAGTGCTTGGTAGTTTCCATCTATGGTATTTTCAGATTCTATTATTGTTAGAGGCTCATAGTAGAGAGCTACTAGGTGTGAGGAAGGAGGCAACGTGTTTCATGGGCTATTGAAAAGTTTTGGGTAAGGTGAAAAAGGGTTTGTGTTGGCTGATTTTGAACAATTTGGTAAGGGGTTGTTTGGATGACAATGATGATTTGGCTAGAGGACAATAGAGAAGGTGTTTTATTTCGGGTGGTGCTAAGTGGAAAGAAAGGTGGCGAGTTGGTTGGTGAAGTATAATGAAACTCGTGGTAACTAGCCTGCCATGGATAATGAAGAAGATGATGGAAGCTATGAGGATGATATTTGGTTTTTTAATTGTTATCAGATAGGTCTGTGATGAGAGATGAGAGTCATGGGCTTATGACTTTTTTTTGGTTTTGTTTTTGGAAAAGAGAGTGTTTGGTTGAAATCTAACTAATTGTGTATAATTTTTTGAAGTAGCTAATACTCTAACTAATTTTCTCCTTTGTAATTCTCTCCCTTCTTTTATATGTGTGTGTAACCACTTATTCGGAGGTGTAATTTTTTTGGCTTGAAGGCAAAGCAAATCAAGATCAACACTTGAATTTCAAGAATATATCTCTACCACTCATTTGATAACTTGAAGGTAAAGCAAAAAAAAAAAAAACCCTTGGATTAAGAGAATTGATTGTGGACCATGTGATTAGAAATTAAGTTGCTTAGTGAGAGAGTTTTTAATTTTAGAATTAATTATCTCCCTTATACGATTATAAATAGGTCACTAAAATAATAAATGTGATTTTTCTTCTTCTTTTCTTCTTTTTTTTTTAAAATTCTTTGGAAAAGATGCTGAATATGACGTAAATACATCAATAATATATTTTTAGAGGTTTTTTTGTTGTTTTTTTTTGAAATTTTTTCAAAAATAGAGTAAAAAATTGGATATTAACAAAAAAGAACCATGAAAATCCTTTAGGGATGTTCAATTTTTTTTTCCGACTCCCTATTGCATATCTATTCTTAAGATTATTCTCTAAAATATATTGGTATTTTTTCTTAAAGAATATTTACTTAAGCATATGAGAGCTTCCAAATTCAACAAATAAGACCTTTTACAGGAATGAGGTTCTAGTCATCAACCGCTTTGACTAAGAAGAATCAATTAAATTATCAAAACTAAGAGGTAAATCAATTATCCAAAATATCAACTTGGCCTAAAGTCTATTACATAATTTTTAACCTCATCATAAATATAATATTTTTGCTCTCCAGAGACCAATTCTATTTGAGGATGAAGACTGTTATATGAGATTTTTTTTTTTTTTGTTAATCCTACTCATGTCAAAAACATGTTAATTGCCCCCATAAAAAAACAAAAACAAAAACAAAAACTAAAACTAAAACTAGGATTATATCTTGTTGCAGCCTTGGCATTTTGATTTACGTGATGAATGTAGAGGGGAACTTATGGTTTTGTGGGTGGGAATTTTTTTATTTTTATTTATCCTGTGCATGTTAAGAGATTTTATCTCTAACTTTCAAAATTAAAATATTAATTTGAGACTCTCTCTCTCTCTCGTTAAGCTATTACTTAGAGCTATCAGGTCTCACGACAATTGGATTCTATTACTAATGGTCAGCCCAGAAATATGCAAAGGGCAAACCCATTACGTTTAACTTGGCCTTCTCATCTGAACTCCCATTCTTCAATACATCGATCCTTCTTCTTTGGTAAGAGTCTTCGTCAGTCTGGGTTTGATGTCTTTTTCTTCTCTTCTTTTTTTCTTTTGGGTTTACATGTATATTATCTTACCTGTAAGACTAGGGCTATATATAGAACTGTTCTATACATACATACATACATATACATACATACATACATATATATATATATATATATATATATAGCCAGTTAATTAGCCCGACAGTGAATTTGCTTAACTGTTCTAGTAATGTTTAGGATACATTTAGTTTCGTGTGGATTAGGAGAAAATTTCTTATAAATGTCAAAATTTTGAGCCAACTCTTTTGCCAAAACATTAATGTTTAGAGAGTAGCTAGTTTGGTGTCCAAATTGGGGGACAACTGGTGATAGGCTGGATGCATGTCCAGACGAAGTCACTCTAAGTTATCATAACTTGGAGATTTTTAATTCTATCCATCATCAGCTGGTTGACTTTTTTCAGGCTAGACAGACCATTGGGCAATATAGGGTTTGGTTAAGTTTCAGATACGGAGCCACGTGATATGACTGCATACATTTATGAAACAGAAGTTCAGACGACTGTTTCTCTTTGTTTTTCGATTTTTTTAATATTAATTTAAAAAATTTAGAATAATAAGATTCAGAAACAGATAACTTAACATTTAACATGCTTCGTGAAAAATAAGTGCAAAGTAACTGAGTCTTCTTCGATCTCATATGCCAGATAAAAGGAGAGAAAGCCCCGTCTCAGCGCCAATCATACTCTCTAACTCTTCTTTTCAAGACTTTTATAAATACACCTGACAGGCTTCGAGCCCCTTAGAGCTAAGAGAAAGCTATTTTGTCTTCCAAGTAAGATCTTCCATGATGAGGATCTTACGTGATCACAGGTTGCAAAGCTTAAACGCTCCAAGGAGCTGGTTGTGGCAGCGTGTCTTTCAATTCATTGGCAATTACCTTAGTCATTCTCTTATACAGTGTAGTCCCCGTAGCAATGGGCCTCGGTCTAGTGAGGTTTTGTTTGTTTAGGAATCATCGCCAGGAAGAAGG
>Ga0325404_1001484_pt1 | contig 24847 bp, 9 predicted proteins | sample PopdelMetagenome_18_FD_205664 | JGI IMG/M metagenome (GOLD analysis project Ga0325404, IMG submission 205664) | Populus deltoides microbial communities from Bellville, Georgia, United States - Xylem-Control-R1 | ecosystem: Host-associated > Plants > Phyllosphere > Stem > Wood/Secondary xylem...
TTTTTAAAATGGAAAAATAAATGTGCTCTTGAAAAGAAAATGACATAATTTTACATGCTAAATAATAAATTAATGGCTAATTTAATTTTTATTTGTGAAAATTCTATATTATTCAGATCACGGTGTCTTGAAACAAGGATTATTAATAGCATGCAAAAATCTTATGCTCCCTTCATTGCATATTTATTGGTCTTCGTCGGTGTCAAAAGGTTATATATAAATTAATTTTGACAAAATTTTTTAATTAGTCTTATTAATTTAAAACTTAAAAAATTAGGTTTTAGAAAGATTAAAGTTCATAATTCTTGTAACTAGTTTTGTTAAATCTTTATCTATTATAAGTAAAAAAATAAAAATTTAATTTTTAGATTGTTTTAAAGTACTGATATCAAAAATAATTTTTTTAAATTATTTTAATATATTTTTAAACAAAAATACTTTAAAAAACAACAATTATTATACCCTCAAAGCACCCTCTCAAACACTAAATGTTATGTAGCCTTTTTATTAAATAAAAAAAGAAGAAAAGGAAATACTAAGCATCTCAATACTTTAAAAAAATAATTTTTCTTACATAAATGTGAGTCCACGGTTTTGAAAGGATTCCCAAATCTTAAACTTGCAGGAATAAGCGTACGGAGGAACTGCGGCCAGACTTTTGAATATTGAGAAAAAAAATGCCATGAAGAACCCAGAGCAGCTACATAAAGTATCCCCATTTGATTAGTCCAATGATTTAAGATTAATATCCAAGTCATTAAGATATAATAGATAGGTACAGCGTATATAATACAAGCGATTCTTTCGTCATCTGGGTCGTCACTGCAAGATATTTTTGAGGGCCAACGAGGGTTAAGATCAGGGAACCTAATTTTTTATGATTAAGGTTAATATTTTATGCTTAGGATACACGTCTACCATCTTGTTACCAAGCGTTTATCGCTTATTTTATTTCTCAAAACGTACATTCATGAGCTGAACACGCAAGTCAAAATCCTTCTTTTTGACAAAACATACGACTCCATATGTCTAAAGCATATGCTGGCTCTGTCCGTCGTCGAATTAATTAGTACATGCTGCTTTATTACAAATCCTGTACATTGTGGAGAGAACACAATATGAGAGCTTGGAACAGCTTCTTTCATGTCCGTTTTGTTCTGTTTTTCCCGTCAGTTTTCATGTGATGACTTGTGCGTGCTGCCATCTAAAAATGGCCATGAAAGCAAAGAATAATAGGGCTCTAGCACTCTCCTTTTGACCACTATAATGAACGATAGGCCTGTGTAGCGACCTGCCTAACCCAAGTTTTTTTCTTTCAGAAAGAAAGAAAAATAGAGAGTGCAGGTCTGATCATAGTCCCCTCCCCTCACACAACAAAATAATGTAGTGTCAAAAGAAGAAGGGGAAAAAAAGAGAAGAGAAATCAATGCCACGGACCACCATGACACCGTATGGAGAAAAGGGAACTCCACATATGAAGGGAACAAAGTGACTTTGTCCTTTAGCAGAACTCAAACACCCTCTCCTTAGATCCTCTCACTTGCATCGGATCTACGAAACACTGCCATGTCCCCAGACAGACAGATTCATCTCTCCCCCCCCCTCCCTGTCTTTCACCATGACTTAAATTTGTGGTCTTGAAAACAAAAGAAAAAGAAAAAACAAAAACGAAAAGGTAAATGTGAAGAAGTGAGATGTGACAATAAAGGGGGTGAAAGATAACGTGAATCATGAAAAGACAGCAAAGTAAAAAAAAAAAAAAACAAATGAGTGCACAGATATCTCTCTCTCTCTCTCTATATATATATATATTATCCTCCCGGTCTGCTTTTTATTTTTATTTTTTCTTCTTTGGTGACGGGAGAAGAGAAGAGAAGAGGAGAGGGATTTCCCAAAATGGAACTGGGATGTGTTTTCTGTGGTTGAAAATGATAATGGGCGAATCAATTATCAATTATTTGTGCTTCTTTTGTGTTTTTTATTATTGTTAATGTTGTGTCATGTGTGTGCGGTCTGACTGATGCCATGAGCCAAAGGGCCAATTGAATATGAGGGCGACTACGACTGCGACTGTGACTTGACTGTGTGGTGCAGGAAAAACAGGGTTACTGTTTAATTAGAGACGGTAATTACAGTATTAATTATAATTATATTATGAGGGATTGTCCGTTTAGTGTTAGGTCGCTTTCATCATTCACTGAGACAAACTACCCTTTGATTTCCCTTTGCAGGACGCATTTGCCCATTTGCTACTCCAACTCTATTTCTCTCGCAACAAGGACCACTCCTTCTTGCCTTCTCTCTCTCTTGCACTTGCCTTTTATGGCATTGCTTTGGCCTTTGGGTTTCAAAATTGGACCACTGAATTTTATTCAAGCAACAAGTAGCTTTCTTTTTGTTGGATCTTTGTATCCTTGTATTATTATAATTCCAATGATGTATTTATATGATTTATTTTATTAATAAAATTATTATTTTTTATAAAAAATACAAAATAGTGATGGAATAAGTGTGTACTTTCTTTTTTTTATATATATATATCCACCAACTTCAAAACATACTAAGAATCACAAAAAAATAAAAAAACAAATCATCCCCACGTCTTTCCATACAAGTTTTAAACCCATAGGAAAACTAGATTCATTTTACTACACTCATAGAGTGGTTTTGCTTGGAGCAAAAGAGTGCTTCTACAAGAGCAAAAATATTTATCAAAACTAGATTCATCTTTCCATGCGATTAGTTTTGATCTTGAGATGCCACGATGAACTTGTTTAATTGTATGTGATGGCTTACTCTTCAAGCTTCGAGGTTGTAGCACATAATTTACATGATCCCAATGGTTTCTCTCGAAAACCACCTTAAAATTTTGGTCAAAGATGGTGTAAGAAGACTTTAAAACCAATTGCTCTGCTACTGATGAAGTAATTGCACAATGTTACATCTACTCCAAGTTGCAGAGTTATTTGACATATAGAGATGGCCAATATGCAATCCCTAGGATAATACACATAGTTTCACCATTCAAATGTCAAACATACGTAGGAAAACAAATCTTTCTAGAAAGATACACAGTGACTTATTTTCTTCTAGGTAGGTTTTTTGGTATGTTTGGGAAAGCGACGCGTTTCTTAAAAATTTTAATTTTTTTTAAATTAATTTTTCTTATATTTTTAGATAGTTATAATATGCTGATGTTAAAAATATTTTTTTTAAAATATTATTTTAATACATTTCTGAGCGAAAAACATCTTTTATACTCGCGGGATACTGTAGGGTAATTTTCTAAACTAATTTTTATTTAATTACACAATGATTAAAATAAACATTTCTAAGAATTTGAAAGATTTAAATTCTAAAAGAGAAAATATATTTTTTAAGTCAAAACCCTTATTCCTTATTTGTATATTTTTCTTTTTGATAAAAAATATCTTTTTTTATTAACAACGTTTTGTTTTTAATAAAAATATAAGATCATTCAAATGCATATTTGCAAGAATCTCATTAATTAAAATAAAGTAGTGCAAAATTTTCTTATTATTTTTTATTAGCATGTTTTATTTAATCAAAAACTCATTAAAAAGCAAGTTTCAAACAAAAATAAAAACATTGTCTTCATAATTTTTATGTGGCTATATGAAAACCGTATAACAATTAAGAATAAGAAAACTAATTAATTCCCATTCATTATTTATAATCAGTTTTTATATGATTTATTGCAAATTGGCTCATGTATAATTGTAAAAAAACAATGGTTGCAAATATACGCATTAAATGTATAATCTCATTTAAAAATTATGATATAATCAGATAATTTGTTGAATAGCATTACAATTATTAATTTAAATAAATATTTATTTTAAATTTTAAAAGAGGTCTAATTGACCTAGGAGGCTAGGCCTGCATGCCTACCTCAAAGGAGGAAAAGGTAGGTGCGTGTCTACTCTCATTTATATTAAGCAGATCACACGTCGTACGTTTAATGTAAATTAAAAATAAAAATGGAGAGGACAATGCATCATCTGCTGCAATAATTTTTTGACCATCAAAGAATTAAGCCAAATACTTTTTACCCTCAAAGCTATTTCTTAGCTCATTTTGAAAAGAAAACACATATAAAAAACATCATAAAAACCTAAATTACCTTGTCATATGAGACATCTTGATGAGCTATAAGTAAAAAGAGGTAAAATTGAAAACAAAAGAGTCGCCATCTAGTTTATGGTAACTAGAAAACTCTAATTGGTCTTTTAAATTATCTATATAAGGCTAATTATGTAATATAAAAAATATGATCACCCTATTCATCTTACCAAAGTTAAGCTTTATTGTTATTTGTTTTAAAATGAAATGTATTATGCTTGGAGATTGTCTAAACCTAATGTTTTTTTTTTAATTTAAATTAAAGAGTGGTTTTAAATTTGGGTTGTGTTGGACTTGATATAAATGTGTAATTGCCAATTCAAATACCTGATAATCAGCATCCAATGATGGGAGCCAAGAACAAGTTATCTAATCCTGGCTCGAAATTAATGATAACAAATACACAATACCATAAACAAAAATATAGAAACAACATATTAAGGGACATGAATGTGTATACTCCAATTCTATTAACTGATAGTCAACATCCAAGTATAAGAGTTGATCCTGGGTTGAGTTCTCGAATAAAAGATAATAAATACATGATACAACATGAAAACAAACAAAAAAAAAATCTAACACATAAAATGAATTGAGAATCTTTATTATAATCCAAGCATCATAATAAATAACCACATGTTCAAACTTAAGATTTCAATACCATGACCAATTATAATGCCTTAGATAAACAAATCTCGAACCCATTCCTCGCAACCTTATTATGAGGTATTGATTTTTATCCTTGTTCTACCTAAAAAATATCAATCCCTTGCAGTTTTATACCTCCAGGGTTGCCATGTAATGGCGCAACCCACAACACCTCACATATTCATTAATAATACATAAAAATCAATAATACATTACAAATTATTCAAAATAAAATATAATATGTTCACGGTTAAAAAAACTTTAGAAGTTGCGGGAGTCAACCCAAAATGAGCTGGAATAATGGCAACAAACTGGGTCGCTACCACCAACATTTAGGGTTATGCACTATCACTATTAGGTTGCGTCTTTTGACATAAATTGAGTGCCTCCTTTTCTTTCTCCCTACACTGGATATGTAATGCATCATCACTTGAGGTGGGAGAATGAGTAGCATAAAGTTTTGGCTATTGTTTGTACCTTTCTCTCTACTAGTTTGTTACTGATGGAAGTTGTAGAGAGAGAGAGAGAGAGAGAGGTTGAATAGATCATGTATTCAGTGGTACTGGTTAGCATTGCGGGGGTTGTGTTGCTGCTTTAATCGGCCTATCATGTTAAAAATAAAAAGGAAGTGGATAGTGGCGAGAGGATTCAGGTGATGGTGGCTATTTATATGTAATGAGTGGATGAGTTGTTATTTTCAACGTGGTTGGTGTCTTTGGTGAAGGGAAGAGTGGGTAGTAAAGGTGTAGTGGTTTTGGGATTGCTAACTATCGCTAATTGGAAGAGGTTGATGAGATAAATGAGATGTGATATTGTTCAGCCTATGGCTTGACTTTGGGTTACTCATTCTAGGGATTTAGTTGGGAGCTTGAGTTTGAGGGGAAGACCATTCAACCAAATAGAGGGTTTTTCCTTGGTTTTTAACTTGTATTCCATTTAGCCATGTTGAATTTTTACCTTAGGATGCATTCAACTAGATTAGGTTTCTTGGTATTGACAGGTTCAACCCAATTATAGAGGAGTTGCTTTCAGTCAGATTTGGTTTGGGCCTTGTGGATGTGCATGGGCTTGGGTTACATGGGGTTCAAAAGTGGCTAGGATTAATTAGGATGTTGGGGTCTTTTTCCTACAAGGATTTGTCAAAGATCCTAGCTAAGTTTAGATTCATGATGGGCGATTACAAGGCTGAATTGGAGAGGGATTATTGTGTCTCTATATTAGACAAAGATTCCATATCTAACATAAAAACCAAGGGGCAATAACATGTGAGAGTAAATTCCCTTATTTAATTGTCCATTATAAGTAAGGATTCCTTTTCTTACAAGGAGAACAAGAGGCAACTAGATTTGAAGTACTTTTCTTGTTGTTTTTCTTTCCTTTCTCTTGCAGGATTTCTTTACTTTAAAGGGAGATTGTGGAAGGCTTTTAAAAGAAAAGAATTTAGCAACTCTACTCCCTATTTTTGAGAGTATCAATTTGACCAAACAAGAAAAGAAGATCAAGCATTCAAGGCAACATGTTCCAAGCATGGAAAAATGTTTAAAAGGGTCAGTAAGCACACATTATTCCTATGCAAGTCAGGGATGTTTTTGGGGGCTAATTGTTTCCTTGTATTATTTTGAATATTTTACATAGTTTAGGTTCTTAAGTCCAATTGGGTTTTAGTTTTTTCCCAAATTAAGTGTTTTAGGTTTGTTTTTGACATTAGGCTTGTGTTACTTGAAAGCTCAATAGTTTGCAACCCAATATGAGTCAATTAAGGTTAATTATCTTAGGACTATATAATGTTTTCCTTGTTGTGAATTTCAACAGCCTTCAAATTAATAATATTATTATGTTTTGTTTGAAGAAAATGTGTTCTTTAACGTGACAAATAAGAAAACCCGACTTGTCAAGGTATAACTGGTCTTGTAGCATTAATTCACAAATTCCAATACCTCTGGTTCTTAATTGCAGGTTAACTCTGGGTCAAGGTTCTCAAACCTGATTTTTGGCTTTCTTGGGGAAGTGTCATCTTCATTGGAGGTTATTTGACTATGTGATTAAGAGGCTCACATTAAGATGGGTGGCTAAGGTTTGGCTCATGAGAGAGGAAGAAGATGGATATGGTTTTTCTATTTATTTTTTTTTGTATTTTTTCCTTTCTTTTTAGCTAAATTTCTCTCCTACTTTCTATATTTCCCTTTATTATATATATACCTAGACCATATTTATAGTGTTAAACTTCTAGGAAAAAAAACCTAGCAAATAATTGACAAATCTTTTAGTTTTTTTCTTTTAATGAGAAATCTTGAATTTGGTTCCATTCATAAATATACTGGATGTTTTTATTGACTACAATTGATATATTTTCATTAAAAGTTTTAAATCAACCATAATGTTTCCATTTTATTTGGATATCTACTTTAATTAAAGTAATCTTCATTTATTTTTCCTCATTTAATCTGGTCTCTCCTTATATTATTTAGTCCTTGGTCATCTTAATCCTCTTTTTTTTCTTACCTATCATTCCACCCCTAAAATTTTTATTTGTATTATTTTAAAAAAAATTATCTTGAACATCCTATAGTTTACTCTATACCTTACATATATTATATATGAAAACCAAAAAACCTAATCCTTCTCTCTCTTCACCTTACAGCTTCTCTCTTAATTTATAATAAAAAAACACTTATATGCTGAAAGAAAACCAGAATCTGTTTAGAAATCAATTTCCTATTGGTCCTATACTTTTAGTTTTTTAAGAAGCTATTTGCAAGGATTTTATTTCGGGTTGAAGTTAAAGATCAAGGTTGTTAGGTTTTAGGTTACTATGATTGTTTATGATGTTTTGGGGGGTGGTAATGATGATTATCTATTATGATTTAGGTTTGGAAAAATAGAGAGAAATGGCATATTGGTGAGGGAATTTTCTTAGGTGGTTGACAGCTAGATGGTGGTTCCATGTAGAGGTTTGGGTGGCTTAAGATGGGTTTTGTTACCATGACTAAAAAGACGGGTGTTTTATGTGTTTAAGAGAGAGAGATCACGAAAGAGAGTGGCTAGTGATGTGGATTTGTGAGTGGTTGGAGTTGATGTTGGGGTTATCTGTGGAGAAGGAGGTTTAATGGTGGCTAGTGATGTGGATTTATGGGTGGTTGGAGTTATTATCGTGGTTATTTGTGGAGAAGGAATTTGTAGCGAAGACTAGAATAATGGTTAGTTGAGGAGAAAAAAGAAGAGAGTAAGAGAGTGTTTTGAGTGTTGGACTATGAGAAGCTGGGTTGTGAGATGATAATTATGGTCGCAGTTTGAAGGGTGATAAATATAAGATTGGTTACAATGTGGTGAGAGAAGAGAAAACTTGGGAAAATTAAGGAAGATTGATTTTTTTTTTTTGTGGATTTTTGTATCCTCTAGACAGTGGTCATTGATTGTGTTATGAGAACAAAGGATTGAAGCTGAGAATGGTGATGAGAAAAATTGAAAAGAAGACTAATGTTTTGTTTTTATGAAGATAATGGTTATGGATTAAGGAAGAATATTGGTTTTGGATAGAAAATGACTTATTTGCTTGATTGAAGAAGGAGATTGCATTATGGGTGGTGAATGGTTTACAGGAGACAAAATTATTCCTTTTTGTTTTTGATTTCCAATATTATTAACAAATAGGGGCTGGAAAAATTCAAGTGTCAGTGGCTGACTGTAAAAGAAAGCAATTGGTGAAGGGAGGCTCATTTCTTCCCTTGATGGATTTTTACGGATTTTTTAGACTTCCTTTTATTTTAATATATCTTGCTTTTAGATCTGCAATCAGATATCATGAATCAAAAAATCTTGAATCAATGAATTCTAAAAACTAAAAAATCCAGGAATCAGCGAATTCATTTATATGGTAATTTTGTGATTCTAGTTAGTCATTAATTGAAATATAATGATAAACTTGTAAATAATTTGATCTTTTTTGTTGACTATTTTTAGCGTGCATGTAAAGTATTGTCAAATTATAAATTATAATTTTTAAAAGAATGGAGGCAAAATGAAAAAAATGAATAAACTATAGGAGGGTCAGATTATTGTTTCATATTATTTATTATTTTTCTTAGTTTTTTTTATTTTATATTTCATCACAAAATAAAAGTAAACAAAAGTGCCAACAATTATGAAAAATGGATAAATTTTATTAAAAATAATTTTTTGAAAACACATGGAAAAATTAGGAGTAAGAAATTGGTTATGACGTACCTCATTTCAAAACCTAAAACACCCTAAAATAACTCAAAAAACCAAAAACCAAAATGAATCTAAAAATCTTTACAAGCCTTGTTTTACTTTTTTAGACATGATTGATGGATAAAATCACCAACATTGAATTTGCCATATCAAGTTTGGCCTTTTTTACTATGGAAATGTTAACGACTAGATTTTTTCTTGCTCCTTATTATTTTTAATTATTTTATCTATCATTTCTCATAACTCAAAGATTGAAAAGTGATAAAAATGATATTATAAGACTAAAATGAAAAATTATAAAAATTCAAGCACCAAGTTGAAAGAAAATGAAAACAGCAAGGGCTAAAGGCCGCTGTCTCATGTCATTGTAGCGTTATAATGATGTGTAATGGGTTTGTATCTAGAGCTATAGTGAAATCTTGTTTTTATTTAGTTTATAGTATGATATAATATGTTTGTGGATTGGATCTTGCCCATCATAAACTGTTCATTCCCAATCCAAGTTTAACATCTCTCACTTTCACATAATAGACTTCTAATATCCATTTGGAAACATTTTCCTTTAATTATGTATTTCAATTGACAAATAAATTATGTAACCCATGAACATTTGGGAGCCATCAATAAATGGATAACTCCTCGACTATATTATGGAAGCCATTAATAAAGTGAATAGTGACTTGTTACCTTAAAAACACATCTTATTTTCCTTTTCCTCTTCAAATACTATCTTAAATATAATCTTATTTCTCTTTTCCTTAGAATAGAATGACTCTTAATCTTGATCATTTTATCCTTGATAGAATAAGTTTCCCTTTTCTCAACTAAGAGAGGTCCTTAAATTGTTGTAACAATTATATACATGTATAATTTCTATTTAAATAAAAGTTTTGGTTGAAGCATAGACCTTTGATTTTATTAGGGTGTTATTACTCAAGCTTCTAGAGGATGCTTCCTCTTTGAAAATTATTTATTCATCTTGGTCATCGTGAATTAACTCTTAGATTTAGATATTCACTTAAGAAGATTTCTTGCTCTTAGGCAACCTTAGACAAGATCGATGGCTTATCATATTCATAGTAATACTAAAGTGATATTCTCTTAATTAACCTTAAGAAAAATTCATCACAATCTTATAAATTGAAATTTTAAAGTTGGTCGAAGATAATATAGGATCTTAAGTCAAACACATTTATATCATTTTTTAGCATGTTGTGCCAGCTACTTATCTTAGAAAAGTATGCTACTAGCTAGAGTTGTAATATACATAAGTGGGCATAAACAGGCCCTCTAATCTTGTTGTTATTATCTATTTTCATCTTGAATTTAGGTATCATCCAATCTACTATAGCTATGAGATATAACAAATGAACTCAAGCCAATATAAGGACATTTAACAGGAATAATAGTTAATTTTAAGTAAACTTCATGGGCTTGAATGACCTAAGTATAAGGACTTACAAGTTTATAATTTGGACATACCATCAACCGAGATAGTTGGACCTAGATGACATCACAATTACCAAAATTCAACCATTCTATTTACTTTTTTTCTATATTATATTTCACTAGTTTATTGAATATCTACAATAAAATGACTATAATAGAAGGGCTTTACTTTTATCTACACTAAGCTATGATCTAGTGTTAATTCTTGCAGTAATAAATTACTAGTATTTTTTTAAAAAAGACCTTTATAGGAATCTTGGATTTATTTATGGTATGGTCCCATCATTACACCTTGATTTATTGTATTAGCTAGGATATTAAAGAACTTGTTGGGTTCATGCTTCAAAAGTATCTTTAGGGCTTGAAATTAGGTTAGCTTTTTACTTGAGGAAAATGAAGCGAACATTTATGTTCAAAATAAAATCCAAGACCTTATAAAATGACTATAATAGAAGGGCTTTACTCTTATCTACCCTAAGCTATGATCTAATGTTAATTCTTGCAATAATAAATGACTAGTATTTTTGAAAAAAAGACCTTACAGGATTCTTGGATTTATTTATGGTATGGTTCCATCATTACACCTTGATTAATTGTATTAGCTAGGATATCAAAAAACTTGTTGGGTTCATCCTTCAAAAGTATCTTTAGGGCTTGAAATTAGGTAAGCTTTTTACTAGAGGAAAATGAAGCGAACATTTATGTTCAACATAAAATCTAAAAAGAAAAAAAACTATTTGTTAACTATATTGTTTTGAAACTAATTTTTTTTTTAATTAAATGCTACTTTACCTTGTTTTGGACTTAAGTAGTCACCAAACTCTTTTAGATAATATATAAGAGGAACACATAAATAAACACTATTTAGAGAGAAGATGAAAATGACATGGAATGTCAATTGACAATGAAGAAAAGAAGAGGTGGAGTTATTTTATCTACCACGAACAAGTCTCAAGGAATATAACTATAATTGTCATTACTGGTTATATTTTTTTTTAAATTAGTGAGCGACGAGTAGTATTTATTTTTTACTCTATCACTTAGGTTTAAATAAACAACATGAGAAATAAATATTCTTCATAGGTTATGTGTAATTGAAAAACTTAAAAAGAGAAATTATTGATTAGAGTATGTCCTATAGAAATCGAACATGGTATTAATAAATAAGAATAAGATATTGTAAATTCAGATGTTATCAAATTTTTAACAAAAATATTATGTATTTTGACTTATTTTAAAAGCTTTTATGATAGTGATTGGATCACTTAAAATCAATATTCAAGAAGGATTAATTTATTATTTAGCATAGGTTATTATTTTTTGTATGATTATTATTCTTAACATTATCTTGTAAGGATTTGTTTATTAGAATTTGATTCTTAAAGGCAATTTAAGATGTAAATCTAGATAGAAAAAATAGTTTTAAAGCAACAACTAGCATTTAAGGAAGACATCTCTCATTGTAAAATTGTTGTCACTTAATTTTTTTTTTATAAAAAAAATGAACATGCAAAGAGACGAAAACTATTTATAATAAAATGAAGTGGAGACTTCAAGCCTCGAACCCCTGGTAAGGGTAACATGTTCTAAACAAACTACATGAGAAGAAGAAAAAAAGATTTCTAAGGGAGGATAGATTTGAAGGAAATCAAAGCGTAAAAAAAAAAAAAGCAATAAAGAGACAGGAAACAAAGATTAGCTTTAAATAAAACTCTTTAGGGAAAAAAGAAAGATAGATAAATTAATGTGTGTGGCTAATCATAATTTATAGTAGTATATGACCCTATTTATACTATTACATAGTTTGAATCTTACTTACATAGGTCATTCTAATTCTATACATATATAAATATCAGATAAAGAGGTTTGTTGAATCCTGATCAAGCTAAATTCCTTTTCTATTGATACACATATGTGTGTGTGTGAAACCTAGTTTAATCTATAACTTCTAATAAGTTATTTTGTTGAGGATTCTCATTCTAAATGTAATTGTATTGCTCTAGTTGTGCAAGCATTGAAACTCATTGATCATTTCATTTTGATTAATCAGAACTTCTAATTGATTCGTTAATTGATCGACTACTTTTTCAACATTCCTGATCAATCAAAGACTCTTCCAATATAGTCAATTGTTTTGAGTTATGATTAATTTCATCTCTCTTCCCTTATTTTATGGTGAGCAATTTGTGTTCTCTACATTTGATATATTTATATTTATTTTAGATGTAAACAATATCCCCTATATTGCTTTATTTATTAAATGAAGGAATATTAACCCCATCATATTGGTATTGAAATTGATCAATCAAATCAACCAAGTATGATATAAAAAATAACATTGTTCATCTAAAATGAGTCAATTATGTTTTTGATACAATCCAAGTAAGGTCGGATTTGAATTTTAGCGTAAAATATCATATTGTCTAGTTTTACAGTATCTAGCATAATTTTTAATTCAACCATTGGATCGAGTTTAACATTTTACAGAAGTTTGTGGACTTATTGTTACACATTAGATTCAAATGTTAGCTAAATCAGAGTTTGGTAAGAGATTATTTAAAAGGGTCGAAGTTAGTGGATGAATTATGTCAAATATGTCTATCTGAACCTTCATCTACTGTTTGGACTATATCTAGAACTACAAAAGAAAATATGCTAAGATTGCAATTTGGTTTGGAATTATGCATTTATACCATTTCGGCAGTATATGGTATGCCTGCTAATTTATTCGGACAAGGAAGAACAACTTGAAGTTAGGACTGAAATATGCTAAGAATGTGTGAAAATTGGAGAAACATTTTTTTCCTTATGTATTATTGATTCCATTCAATACAAGGATTCCTTAATTCTTTTGAAAGCATGTGTGGAAGCTATTGGCTTACCTATTCTACAAGGATTTCATGTCAAACAATGAGATATTTATGGCAAAAACTATTTTCCATATTTCGTAAGAATTCCATATCCATTATGGAATGTATGTGGTAGCAAGGAGGCTTAGAATTCTTTTGCTGTTCTTTTCCTTATTTTGTAGGATTTTCTTATTTAAAAGGGAGATTCCAAGAGGCTATTTAAATGAGATATTTCTGCCACTTTCTTCCTAGTTTTGAGAGCATGCTTTTAGTTAAACAAGGGAAGAAACTTCAACATTCAATACAACATCTTCCAAGCAAGGAAAGAGGATTAATGGACTATATAAAGGGACACTCTTTCATCTACAAGTTTCAGATTCTGTTACAAGGGATCTAATGTAAGGAAATATGGGTTTGGGGCTGTTTTGATAACTTGTATTAATTTGAATATTTTTTAAGGTTTATTTATTGTTTTAATTAATATTTGAGATAATTATATTTCAGTTTTAGGACTTTTATTTTTGTTGGGTTTGTTTTGGCTCAAAATCAATGTTTAGGTTTGTTTTAGGTGTTAAGCTTGTGTTTAGCTGAGTTTTAGTTAAGATCCATAGGTTTGCAACCTAATATGGGACTATTAGGGTTATTATCTTAAGATTATATCATGTCTTATTTTGCTGCAAATTTAGAGCAATCTTTAGATATTAATGAAATTTAGTTTTGTTTGAGAAAACTTTTTTTTCTTTACTGGGATAAAGAGTAAATTTGACTTATTAAGGTATAACTGAACTTGTGAAATCAGTTATAATTGTCTTATACCTCTGGTTCTTAGTTATAGGTTAACTTTGAGTCAAGGTTTAACCAAACCTGATTATTTAGTTTTCTCAGAAAAGTTATCATCTTCATTGTGGGTTACGTGACCACATAATCATAAGGTTTGCATCAATTTTAAAATATATCCATTATATCAAATACTTTTAGACAATCAGTTTAATTTCCAAATTACACGTGCTCTGGCTTTTAAATGTGACATTTAGGTTTCAAAAATTACATCCAATTCATCATCTTCAACACAAAAAAATCATTGAATTCTATAAGAGCTCTAAAGGTTTTTATGCAAATATTCAATCATGAACCATAAATAACTTTCTTTTAGTTAGAAATGAGAGTGGTAGCTTCAAGTTCTGCTCAACTAAAATATATGATTGTTTCTCATTACCAAAACCTCATGAATCGTTTGCCCTACATTAACTTGTCTATCATTAGTACTACACTAGGAGGCATGAATGAGAATGTCATGGCTTATTTTATGAAAAGATGTCATAAAAAAAAAGATCACCTCTTTGCTCTATATATTGATTAGGTAGGATGGTGCAATACACGATCAAACCATCCCTTGCCAATTACATCAGATGGTTAGGTAGGATGTAAGAAGGCTTTGCTGAATAATAGAAACACTAATAAAAGAAGGCTTTGTTGAACAATGGATGCACTATAAAATATTTTATGTTATTTAGCTATCTAGAATCATCACTAAATCTAACAGAAAGTTGTTAGGTGATTTTCTCTTATTCTAGTTGAAATCCAATAATTTTTTCTATTTAGGTATGAAATGCAAACTATTACTTTATATAATTCATTTTAATTGGAGGCCTATACTTGATATGAGAGGAGCTTTATGATTCTACCTAAATTTCTACAAGCCCATTTGATGCCTTATTACTTGGTGCTTTTAAATTCGGTTTGTTTCTAAAAAGAGAGAGAGAAAAAACAAAATTGCCCTCACATATAGAACATACGGTCTTCTAAAGATAGTAGTGGCTTTGGCTGAAGTTAGGATAATTAACCTAAAAACCCTTCATATTAAGCCACGTCTATCGAGTATTAGATAAACTCCTGGCTAGTTATTAAGATTACCCTATTATGATGAAATACAATGTTTAAAGAGTCATTTAATGTGTATAAGCATAAGACACTACCTATTTTTAAGAGTTTAGAAACATTAGAGAAAAACTGGACTTGGATTTTAGTTCTAAAAGAAATGGTATACTTCAAGCTTTGTATGAGAACCTTTCTTTTAAAAGATGCATAAAGAACCTCTTATCATTTACTAAGAGAATTAATGTTTTGATGTCTCATATTGCATAAATGAGAATAGGGCCTTTATAGGTCTTACTTCCCAAATACTGTTAGGACTTATCCAATTATCCCCTTCCTAATATATTCTGCTATGAACAAGGCTGCTCCTAACAAGATGACTTTTGACATTGTAGAAAAAAAAAGTTATAAAAATGGTTGATCACCATTTCGTTTTTTTTAATATATAGGACTTCTCCCTAATTATGGGCCACCGTGTAAGATTTTCCTTTTTATGCTAAAAGATCATGAACATTCATTATATCTTTTACTTAAAATAAATAGAAGAGAAGTTCTTCATTAATGAAAAGTCTTTTGTTAAAGACAATAAGAGGAAAACCTTTAACAATTTGGGTAGAGGACCAAACTAGAGGCCTATTAGAGAAGTTTCAAATAAGAACACTACCTTTCAATTATTTTGATTATAATTGGTTATTTATTATGCTCTTATGATATTTTTTTCATTTACAATTTTTTTGATTATAATTGGTTATTTATTATGCTCTTATGATGTTTTTTTCATTTACAATTTAGCCTACCTTAAGTCTTTAATTTTTTTTTAAATAAGGGATCTAAAAAACCCCCAACTTTTTGTACCAGAACAATATAGTGAAGATGAAGCTCTTGTTGTCAAGTTGAAAACCAAGACTAGGGTATTATATTTTTTCAAATTCATAAACTTTAAATAAGTTATTTAGCACTTTAACTTACCCTATTTATTTGTTATTGAACAGGCACCTATTACTCCTATTCTTCCCTTTTGTTTTTCTTCTTTCTATAAATATAATAATGTAGGTCTGTTTAAAATTCATCCTTAACTAAAGAGCTATTCTTTGAGAAAAATATCAACTTCTCATGATACAATGAATCTTGAAGTTCCAAGTGTTTAGGTTACTAAACGAATGCATTCTTCTATTACTGGACATCCTAAAAGCATTCAATTAGGTTCCAATATTGGCGTTTAAAATCCTTCACCACTAATTATTGTTGAAACAACTATAGTTCTTATAAATATTCAGCAATGAAACCTTTTAAGGTTCGTGCTTTTTATGTAAAAGATGTATGGGCCCTATTAAAGGCTGTCTTTACTAGGGTAAATGCCTTATTAGAGATGTATTCTTCCAGTTCAAAGGATAGTAGCAGTGAAGAATGAGTAGAAAGGAATGGAGATATTAGTACAAATCTTATCAATACCATCAAAGCTCTATAATGAGTTATAGTTATGAATTATCCTATCTTTATGCTTCCATGGTATAAGGTAGATATGTAAGGTAACCAAAACATCATAACATGATGTAAAGATAATAACATATATATGTTAACATGTATCTAATCTCGCTAAGTAAGGTACATCTTAAGCTTATCAAACCATATTTTTGGCATTCTCATGTTTTACATACCATTTTCTATGACCAAAATTTATGACCAACTCTAGCCTTTATTCGTAAGAGACTAACCTATGTCTTTTAGAGTTATCCCTTTTTAAAAGCCCATTAGACTTGAGGATAAGCATTATTAAAAGTTGATCATGAATCATAATTTTTCCATATTATTATTTATATGTAATATAATTATGAAATAATTAATTAATGTATAAGGTGATGTAATGAATTTTTACACCATAATAAGTAAAAATATATACATAAAAAATATAATGAAAAAAAGGTTATACACATAACAAGTTGGTCTAATACTTAACTATGTGAGTGCTCCTTTTTTAATTTTTAATTATAGGATTTAACCTTATAACATACTAATATGCAAAAGTGAATCTGAGAATACTTTCATCTTATTTTAAAATAAAATAAAAATATATTGGAATAATCTCATCATTTAAAGTTTATTTTATATAAGTAGGCTTAGCTTACGGTTGTATGCTTGATATTTCTTTCCTGTAAAGTAGGTTTGAATCTCATTGAAGAATTGGGTCACCCATAATAGATCAACCCAACCCAATCCATATCAATATTAATTATATTAATAAATAAAGAAAAATAATAAGAGTGCAAAATGATGTTCAGATACATTATGACTCTTCAGTTATAAATACATCAGTGATGTCTCTTTAAATCCTAACTTTTTAGTTATAAAGGGGTTGTAACTTTGACTTTTTAGCTATAAAAAGGTTGTGACTCTATACCCTTATAAATATATTTGTTAATAGTATTAAACAAGTAAGATAAGTAAGAAAAAAAAGAATTAAACATATAAGAAAAAGAATGTATTCTTTGTCAAAAAAAGAAAAGAGACTCTCAAAGTAAACTCTCTACCAATTCATAGAAGAATTGTTTTTGCAAACAAGGTATATTTAGGCATCATCATCAACCTATATTTTCTTATCTAGAAAATAGATATGTTAAAATTCAAAGACCTTCTGGATTTTCTTTCTAAAGACTGCATTAGTGTCATGTTTCCAAAAATCATGTCATTTACAATATTATTTTACCTTGATTTCTCAATATTATTTTACAACTTTTTTAATGTAAAAATAACATTTCTTATGTTTGACTACTTTCGTAGGTTTAACCAATTTGCTACCAAGTTTCATGGCCTTTTTATTCTTTTTCAATATAGCGATCTCAAATGATCTTTAATTTTTTATTTAAGTAATTGATAAGAGTTATTGTTGAACTTTCTCAAACTCTTTGTTAGATTCTGAATCAGTCAATGGATGGGTGCTCATGACATTATCTAAATAACCATTAGGGAAAATCCTTCTTGGTGGCTTTTTTATGCTCATTTTATCAGAATGTTTCTCATAATAAACAATATCATCTATGAGGATGTAGTTGTCTAAATATTTGGTTCCTTCGAACCTCTACTTTATGTTGTACTATATTCTTTATAACAGTAACTTTATGAATTTTTGTTCATATCTAACTATAGTTTATTTAGTTTTTAGTGTTCTAAATCACAACACCTAACTTTTTACAACTTCTTTTAGGTCTTGGACTATTATGGCTAGGTTAGCCAGTGTTACTTCTAGTTCTGTCCTGTAGAAGTGCTTATGAAAATGAGTTTGCATCCCTTTCCAACTATTAATTGAATTGGCTAATAACATAAAGAATTAATAAAAAGTTATCTTGGCTAATGTGAACAAAAAATATTAACTTCATGTAATGGATGGCCAAAACCATCGTTATATTGATATGCAAACTTGTTGGTGTGTTCTCTTATTGATTGTTTATCTTTCTTATAAAATCACTTGGTATCAATAATTTTATCCATCTAAGGATCAAATGTAGTTTGTCAACCCATTAAGGGTATGGATGATTATAGAGAGTAACTTGTATTAAAATGCAACTAGTTTCTTACAAGATCTTTCAATTTATCCTAAAAAGGCATTGACGTAGTCAACCAAGAAAGGAGCATGTGGCTTATTATTGTTTGGCTTATTCTCAAAGCTATATATTCATCATATAATTGTGTTATCCCTTGTTTATTTTGTGAGAGACTATTTTTCTTTAGTTTTTTTTTATTATTGTCAATAAAAGTAAGAATAAGCTAAATAGTTAAGGTCCTTAAGTTACAACTATAGTGTGAAAAGCACTAAGATATAATAGAATTAGCACTAAAAAGGCATTAGCAAGACATCATGTAACACTATGATATAATGCTAAGGCATATATATATATATATATATATATATATATATATATATATATATATATATATATCAACAAAAAATGATTCATCATGCTTAAACATAAGATGATCATTTGTTAGGGTCACTTTTAGATCAATAAATTCCTATAAAAAAAATGAGAAGGGGTCCATATAAATGATCAAGACCATACAAACAACAATGTTCCTTTACTATATATGATTTAGAAACTAAAAGCAATTGCTGAGTGAAATGCATATTCTTTTTGTTAGTTGACTTAAGTTGCATCATTATTATTAGGATGGGATTTAAAATTTGAATTGTATGTAAGATGAGCTCATATAGAAGAATGTTAGAAGTTTAGAGAGAAGGGGAGACTCAACAGTTATCGGTCACATTGTGGATAAATAATAGGCTTATTCTAAAGCTTGAAAATTTCAAATGTAGAAGCTAAAACCCTAATTTTCATAATCTGTTTTGGTTTAAAGTGTATGTTGATATTAAAATAATTTTTTTCAAGTTAAAAGGACTATTTTAGTAATCTTTAGATGTGATTTGATAATTACAATAGTGAAGTTCAGAGTAAAAGGTGATAGGGGTTTAAATACTAACATTCTATAGTTTACATACTAGAATTAAAAATATATAAACATAAAAGATGTTAATCCAAACGGTAATAGTTTAAGGGATCTTTGTATAATTTAGCTTATTTACATATGTAGACACACATTATTCAAGTAAACTTATCCTATGATATATTAGAACTATTTTATACAAATTGTAAGTTTAAAGATTGTTTTGTATTTAACATCAAATCTTAGGACTAACATCAAATCTAAGGACTAAAGGAAATAATAGTTGTAGTACAAGGTTATTGAATAAGAAAATAAAATGGGTAACTTATTTGGACAAGATTAAAAGGTTTTTGCAATCACAAGAGCTACTTTATGCTTATTTTTTTATATATAAAAGAGGGATGTTTAAAGAATTGTAACAGACATAAAACTACAAAGACAAGTTTTTTTTTTCTTTCTATTTTATATCTCATTGATAAAACCTTGTAACCTATAATTAATTGTTAAGTAGTCAAAAGACTAGTATTGGTAGTATTAAATAAAGTAAGATAGCCATGTTACCATGACAACATTTGAATTAACCACTATTATATATATATATATATATATATATATATATATATATATATATATATATATATATAATAAAAAAGTGACTACTATGACTTCTTCTAATGAAACATTTTTCGAACTTAAATACTAAGAATTTGAACTTGTGATTCTTTGCAAATGCAAGAAATTAATGTAAGAGCTTTTTGAGAAAATAAGTATTTTTCTTAGTTATTTTTATTTCTTCTTATTTTGTTTATGTTATTTTTATTCAATATTATTAGGCTTTGTTTTTTAATTTTTCTCTATTTAAAGGGAATTTTTTTTATTTTTCTATTTAGAATTATTAGGCGTTTCTAGTTTCTTTTGTTTTTGTTTTTCTATACAAAGGTTTGTAATAACCTTTTGGATATCTCCTTAGAGTTATAGTGATTTTGTTTTTGAGATTCTTAACTTATAATTAACCTCATTACCCTTTGTATCTGATTACATCAAAAATAGAATACCATTAGATCATAGGCCTATTTATGGGTATAAAACTATGTAAAGCCATGTTATTTTCCATTAATATCCATGAAACCAATAAAAGATAAAAAAAAGCCAATGGAAATTAATTTCTAAGTGGACAAAGGATATTATGTTTTGCTAGATTCGGACAAATTAGCTTGAATCCAGGTTGTGAACAAATTAGTCCTAATCTGACTACATTAGGTTTTATTTGCAGTTGGATATCAACAAACCATCTTTTATGTTTGTATAGTGTAGTTACCTATAACCATAGTTATCAAAGTTCATATGATTAGAGAATAGACTTGGTACAACGCCTAAATCATGAATTGAGTAGGTTAACATAATTTTTTTTTTAAAATATATCAAAATGACATTGTAATAAAATTGAAAAAAGTAAATAGGTTTTGATCGAGTAATTAATTGACCTTTGAGTTGACCAAATCAAATTTGAATTGACTTTTTTAGACCTAACATATGCTAGGATTGGATCTATTGAATCTCGAGCTGATATGCCAAACCAGGATGCGCCCAAAAATGTTTCCTATAAACCAGATGAAAGTCTAGCTTTTCGACAATGGGGCAACATGACATATGTTTTTTTTAGTAGGAAGGACATCTTGGTCACCACACAACATGACTCACCTACATTTTCACTTGCATTGCATATTTATCGATTGTCGAGTCAATGGAAAAATTATTTTTTCACCACACATTTCTCTTAACCTTGTTGGAAACTCAATTTTTCACCTCAATAAATATATTTATTCTGTTATTATAACTATGAAAGACGATATACAATTTAAAATTAATACACAATACATAAAAATAATAATTAATGCATAAAAATATCGAGTTTTCTTCATAACTATGATGATACTTTGAAAAAATAAAAAAAAAATCATCAATCAACCTTCTTTAAAGAATTTAGTTGCTCAAAACATGTATTTTGAGTAATATCAAAGTGATGATATAAAAGAAAAGGAAAAGACAAGGACTAAAATGGATTTCATATGAGTAATCGATTAAATACTTGGATTAGAGGATTAATCACAGTAAAGACCATATTTCCTCAGCTCATCTGTAACTTATACAATGGAAGAAGAAAAAGAAAATGAAAAAAAATATCCATACCTTTTTCATAAAAAAAATTAGTTTGCATAGCCCTAAGGCAAGGATGATTTTGCCCCCTACAACTTTTTATCTTTGGGATGAAGGTGCAAAATATGTTTTGTGATTTTATAGTTTGATGGAATCAAAATGAAACTTTCATAGGATTAATAATAAGAAATAGCTTAGTTGTCAAATGTAATATAGAATTTGACTTGGCTAGTAAAGTAAAATACTAAAAAAATGATGAATTCAATTTTTTTTCACCTTTCACCTACTATATTTTAACCAAATCATGATTAGATTGACAAGATCAATCAAGTTTTGATCAAATCAATACCGAAAGTAACTTAACTATAAACCTAAATTGAGCGATCGTGTCTAAGATTATAATATTTCCGGATCAATCCTTCATGTCAAATTTGACAACTAAAAGATTAGAACTTTGACCTCTTTCCATATCTTTCTTGTATTGTTTATTTTTCTTTCTTTTAGTTCAAAAAAATAGATGTATAGATAGACTGATCATATATCTAATAAAAAAATATTGTCTCTTTCATATCTATGTTTAACTAAAATGATCTTCACTGCATTTATGTCATGATTGAAGCATAAGATATATTTGCATATAAGACTAACTAAATATAGATATGTTATTTAAAAAAAAAAACTACATGTCATCTTAAAAAATAATAATAATAATAGTACTCAAATATGAGGCGTTAGACTAAATGATTTTTATTTCCTTACCATCCAAACCAATCTTCACATGCAAGGCTTTGTATATTTTGGCAAGAGATAAGAAAATATGTTTTAATAAAAAAAATATTCTATACCATTTAGTATATTTAAGTAATGTTTAGTTACCATCTCAAAAAAAAAAAAAAAAACATTTGAGATAGAAATACATTTGATTGTGAAGCTAGAGATAAAATAAAGTTTTATATATGTTTCAAAGACAATTTTAAACTATTTTTCTATCCATCTAAAAAGGAGAGATATAAAGGATGAATACAAAACCAAGTTAATTTTTTTCTAGGAGTGTACTTTTAAACATTTCATAATTTCATTTTTTTTATTGATTTTTAAATATGACCTATCGCGCACGTGCACAACACAAATAAATTTTTATAAATAATTTTTAAGAACGTAATTATAATAAAAGTTTGTTTTTTTCATTTCATCATATTAATATGAAAACAAATTAATTTTAAAAATAAATAATAAATTATTTTATATAATTTAATAATTTATAAAAATTAAAAATAATAAATAATTAGAGTAAATAATATTGTTTTATGAAATGAATAAAATTCAGTGACCAAATAGTGGTTTTTAATATAAAAAATATATAAGAAGATTTTGTTTATGGAAAGAATCAGTTTTTAACATTATGAAACAACATTTAATATTAATATTGAAAAATAAATATAATAATTAAGACATATAAAATATCGAAAAATAAAAATTGATCATGTTTTATTAATTTAATTATTAAATATATTATAGAAATGTTTTTATGATCAAATAAATCATAATTTAACATTATTATTTTAGTAATGAATTATATTTTACAATGATTACAAATCCTTTTTTAACATGATTTTAGGAGTGGAAAAATTACCACTTTACGTTAGTTAAAAATATTATTGCTTATTATAAGCTAAAATAAAAATAATGATCTTTATTAATTATTCTAAACATTACAAGTTTGATGATAATGTTATTATAGATGTCTTGTAGCTAATCAATTGGTTACACATGACATTAACTTTGTTTATGTAAATATATTTAGTTTATTAATAAAAAATTATTTATTTTTAATATTGATAAAATATTTGATTAATAAATCTAGAGTAAAGATAAAGTCTTTGAGACAAAAATGCTTTGCAAAGAAAAAATTATAAATTTGTTATAATTATAGGATTTTTATTGCATCAAAATATTATTCCTAAATGTTCATGATCAATGCTCTATTAAAACGATATTAATTAGAGTTGTTGAAACTGATACATGTTATATTCTTTTCTTTATGAAAGAAAGTAGTTATTTTCATAAGCTGAGATATGAGGGATATCTAGAACTAATACATAGGTGCTTGTCAGATAACATGTACACTGAACTAACCTGCATGAGAATATTATATAGAGAAATCACTTGTGTGTATGGAAAGGCTCATATGACGGTTGTGTAAGTAATCCTTAGACTTGAGATCATCGAGTTATTTTATATAGAGAATGTTATGCTTTGAACTATATGAAAATATTTGAGTAATGAAAAAATTATTCATTATCCTGTGTTAATTAAGAAAAATATTTCATATGTTCTCAAATAGTATTTATTGTAAATCCTTGCGCAAGATGGAATGAGGTTTGAGAAGAGATTCAAATCTTATTCAAAGAATCAATGACTATGATGTTAAGAACAAACATGATTTTACAAAGTAAACGCACTCAATGCTATAATGTCTAAATCAGAACATTGTTGATGAATGAATAATAATTACACCAAGAAATTTTTTACTGGAGTGTTAAATCAAACCACTTATGACTTTTTTAATATTTAAGGGATCAAGACAAATTGTTAGACATTGTATTTAATTTTCAAATATAAATCAATCAATTGTTGAATTAATAATAAATTAATTTGTTTAAATTATTTAATCCTATTTTATTTAAGATTATGATTTATTTTTAGACCAACTTATTAGGGAAACTAATGGGTCACACACATATAAACCATTGATCAGAAATTAAAATATGATGATTAATCAAGTGTAACTTGATTGTCGATAAGTTTTAGATATTGAGGACTAGAGTGTAATTTATACAGGGAATTATAATAGAAAAATCAAGTAGGTACTTGATTAAATAAATTTCTAAAATTTTCTTGAAATAATATATGTGATATTATTCAGGGATAAAATTGATATTTTATCATTTATAGGGTTTTCAGGTTTCCCTATAAATAAAATGTTACACCTCTTATTTTTGGTACAAAACTATGTAAGTTACAGAACATTTGAAAAATACAAATGAAAAGAGTTAGCACTCAAAGACATAACAATC
>Ga0325404_1001485_pt1 | contig 24840 bp, 15 predicted proteins | sample PopdelMetagenome_18_FD_205664 | JGI IMG/M metagenome (GOLD analysis project Ga0325404, IMG submission 205664) | Populus deltoides microbial communities from Bellville, Georgia, United States - Xylem-Control-R1 | ecosystem: Host-associated > Plants > Phyllosphere > Stem > Wood/Secondary xylem...
TTATATTATTGTTTTGAAGCTTTATGTGCTTTAATGATAATCAAGAGGGTGTTGTTTTCATCATGGGCTGGTTAAGTGTAATTTTAAGATTTATTTTTTAATGTAAATCTCAAAAGCACAAGGGATCTAGCAATAAAAATAAATGTGTTTGGTGGGGAAATGAAATTAGATAGATAGATTTAGATGAGATTGGAGAGGATAGGACTTTTCTACAGGTGTTCCTTTGATAAGCATAAAAATATTTTATACTCGGTAGTGTGGTTGTGTTATTTTTTAAATTATTTTTGATATTAATATATACTAAAAAAATATTAATTTGAAGTAAAGAAAAAATAAAAAAATTTTAAATTTTTTTAAAAACGTTTTTGAAATGCAATATAAACAGGATAATTTTGAAAATTTTTAGTTAATTAATATATATTATAATTTTACAATATTCTACTTAAAACTCTTTTTCAAAACTTTTGTTATGAAGAAATTATAAATTATATTTTTAAAAAAATTATTTTTTAAAAAAATTATTTTTTAAAATTACAACCAAAAAAATTAACATAACATTATTATTTTATTACATTTTCAAGTAAAATATATATTTAAGAAGCAACCGCTAGCGTAATGTCAAACATATTTTTATATTTAAAATAGTTTGCATGTCTATAAGTATATTTGAAAATACGGTGCGTGATATTTTTGTAAAAATTTTTTGGAATTAAAAATATATTAGAGTGATTTTTTAATTTTTAATTTTATTTTTAATATTATCACATTAAAATCATAATAACAATATTTAAAAATATTAATTTAATATAAAAAATAGCTGCGCTGCTGAAACAAGCACAGCTGCAACTGAAGTGCAATTGGAAACCATATGAAATGCACCAAACAGTCCCTAGTTGTCACTTAGGATTTATCATTTATGGGAGGCTGAGAGTTTATTCTTTGTTTGGGGAGAGTAGTTGAAAGAGGATGAGAAATTGACGATATTTTTTAAGATCTGGGTTGGCCCGTGGCTCGTTGCCAACTGGTCCAATGTGGGTTTGGTTTCAACTTTTATTGCGTGCCACGGTGTCCCATGATTATTATTACGTAGTGTTTTGAAAGTGGTATTAATTATTTTTTATTTAAAAATATATTAAAATTATTTTTATTTTTTAAAAAATACTTTTAATATAAACAAAATAAAATTTAATAAAACACCGATTGGAACACCTCTTAATAAAGACAAAGGCAGGCCACACCGCTGGAGGAGGGGGGGATCTAGCTAGAGGCGTGCTGACAAGAGAATCAACAGGCGTCCCACCGTTAAGTCATCGGAAGTTTTCTATAAACGGTCAAGATGTTTTGATTTGTAGTCTTTGGATCGTCAGCGGTTGATTTTTTTAAAGATATTATTCCCCGTTCAAGTTTATAGTCCCGAAAGACGTTTTCTTAAAAAGACTTGGTAACTAGAAACTCAACTCTGCAATCTGCTTAGAAACTCAAAGACCAGACGAGGTCAACTTAAAGACCAGACTAGGTTTACTTTTAATTGTTTCGAACATTAACCTAGTTAGCTTTGGGTGACTTTGTGGATTAAATTGATATCAGGCAAACCTTGGTGATAGATGGTTGGATAAACTTCAAGGAGTTTTCTTTAAAAAAAAACAAAAATATATTATTTTAAATAAAAAAATTAACTCAGTATAACTTGATGAATCTTATATTTAGTGAGTGTTTGAAAACACAGTACAAACCACGTTCCACCAGAATTTAAAATTTATTTTTGCTAAAAATTAATTTTTTTTGTATGTTTTGGATCGTTTTGATGTGCTGATCTTAAAAATTATTTTTAAAAAATTAAAAAAATATTATTTTGATGTATTTCGACATGAAAAACACTTTAAAAAACAACCACAACCACACCCTTAAAAAAGCCCTAATAAATCAGTGATTTATTGACTTGGTTTCTATTTAGGCTATATCTCAAGTGGGATCAGACAATTATTCTTCTAATTGATATGAGATATTGGCAACGTTATAGCTTTTTCTAGTCATGATAGTTTTGGTTTTTAACATATTTTTAAAAAAATTATTAACAAGATAATATGGTTAAAAAATATTGATAAAATAATACAATATGTACATGTTATTTGACTGGAAAATACCATTTTTATAGATAATAATATTCAATAAAAATATTAAATGAGAGGAGAGAGCAGATAGAAAAGGATTTTGGAAATATATTAAAATTATAATTATTATATTATTGATATTATTAAAAAAAATTTAGATGAGATAAATACGGCAACTTTTAAAAAAATTAATCAATAAAAAGGTGTCCTAATTATTTTAAGCAAGGCCATGACTTATGACTCCCAATTTACTCCTACAGGTCGGGAGGGAAAAGGTTTTTTAAGTCCAGCTCACAAATTTATTTATAAATTAATGATATCAATTATGGGGTTATGCATAACTGTGGATAGTGGGAGAAAAATCACGCGCTTTCTTTTTCTTGTTTTTTATATAGTTATAATTCTAAGAATTTGTTTGTTTTTTGTTTTAAAATTATTTAAAAATAATAATTTTTTAATTTTTTTACTTCAAATTATATTTTTATAATAATATCAAAAATGTATTTTAAAAAATAAAAAGATATTATTTCAATATATTTCTACATGAAAAACATTTTAAAAAATAACCACCATTACGATATCAAACTAGTTTTAAAATCTAACTTTGAATACTTTTAATTTGAACTAATGTTTTAAAAAATTTCAAATTATATCTTGGGTTAGTTGCTAATGAATCCACAATAGGATGAAGATTGAATATATATAGTATTATAAAACTATATCAATCTGATCATTTTATTGTGATCATTTTATTGTGATATATAGTGTTTATAAAATATTTTTTATTTTAAAAAGTATTATTTTTAAAAAAGTATTTTTAATATTAATACAATAAAATCATCAAAAAATATTAAAAAACAATTTAATATTTTTTCAAAGTAAATATACTTTTAAAAACATATACAAACAGAAGTTATTGCTCTCTCGAACAAGTTCAAAGTGCTTTTAATTTTACTCTTCACGTGAAAAACAACAAATGATGCTTTTAGGTATTTACAGTTTTAATTTTTCTCAGTTTTAAATCAATGAACTCATTGATTTAAATTTAATGAATACGATGGATATGTTCCCTTCCAAGCATGAATACGAGTACTAATTGACAATTACATGAAATCGATATATTTTATATGATTTATAAAAATATACACAATATATAAAAGTAAAAATGAAAATAATATCTATCTTTAATATGTGATTGAAAATTACAATATATGACTTAATTTAAATAAATAGAGCAATTTAAGCCTAGTGTTTTTTTTTTTTTTCCATCCTCCATGATTGGATATCATTTGTATGAAGAGATAATCAAACATGTAAAAGAGATAAATCCTAATTAATTATAGGAATAATTACAAAACCCCTTTGTATAGAAATATTCTATCCTAATAGCATATCAAAATACTTTTTTATTTATCTAATCTCAAAACAATTTCTTCTTACCTATCTAACTCTCACATAACATCTTTTGAGTGTTCTGATATGAAGATTTTATTTTAAATTTTAAAAACACAAATATTTAATGGATCCCATTTGCAAAATATTTTTTTTTTACAAGAGTATATATAATCCATAGTATAGGTTATGTTTACAATTATATGATCCTATTTGTTTTTGAGTTTCAAAAGCGTTTTTGAAAAAAATTAAAATTTTTTTATTTTTTTTCTTTGCTTCAAATTAATATGTTTTTAGTGTTTTCAAATCATTTTGATGTGTTGATGTCAAAAATAATTTTTAAAAAATAAAAAAAATATTATCTTGATGTATATGTGAATGAAAAACAACCGCAACCACACTCGCAAACAGGTCAATATATATAAGGTCGGCACCATAAATTTCTTATTTCTTTTAACCAATCATATTACATAGATTGTTTATAGCAAGATAATTTTTTTATGTTAAAATAGTTGTCGAAACAATGATTGTAATTTGAGAAAAAAAATGTAAAGTTCATATTCTAATAATAAAATCATCCCATTATTTTTTAAGAATACTTTATATAAATTTTGCAATTATTTCTTTTGCAAATGAATAAATATAGGAATAAATATTTTTAATTAAACTAAAAGATCCCTTATTTCCTTTTTGAGAAAACCTCCCTCACTTTTTTTTTTATATATAATAATGGGTATAGTTTGATTTACATATTAATTAAAATTAATTTCTTTCTTCCAATGATTTTAAGGAATTTCTCTTGTCTGGTCACAAGGAAGACCCATTTGGAACCGTATTGGTAGCGTGCACGAAAGTGAAAAGTCAATGCATTGAACAAAACTCATCACGTTTTAGTATCAAGAACATGAATCGTAGTTTGGCATAACAGGGATAAGCACTAAACCACCTCTTTGCTTTATGCTTTTTTGTATTTTATTATTACTATGAAATGGGATGCTAATGTTTTCAAATCACTTTTTTTTAATCCTCAATATAGCAAGAATATATATATTTTTTGTTGTTTTGAAAAAAATAGAAGTTATAACAATTCAATACTTAATTAAAATGGTTAATATAAAGGGAAAAATTTAACAAGATTTATTTAATGAAATAATGCAAAAGTTAAATAACAAGAACTAAGTTAAAGAAAAATTAATTTGGTTATCCAATTCAAGGTGGTCCGGCCTTCCAATGACCCGAGTCTAAATTCAATAAGATCTTTCTTCATACTGGCTCTATCTTGGTTCCTTTAAAATACTCCCAGCCTAACACTCTTGAAATTAAAGTTTGAAAGGGTCCGTAGGATTAGTCAAGGTGCGCGTAAGTTAGTCCGGACACCCACGTTAATAAAAAAAATTTGAATTTAAATGGAATTGTACAGATGGACCATATTCGGTTGTTATGGACCAATTCCCCTGTGCTTTATATGTTGTTGTTTCTTGCATCCTGTCTTCAAAGCTCATACATTGTTTGATAAAAAACTAGATATCTCATTTAAGACCCCGTTTGTTTGCTGAAAAATAGTTTCTTTTTGGAAAGTGAATTCCGAGAAAGTGAACTCCGAGAAAATGAATTATTTTTCGATGTTTGATAGTGTAATGGAAAATAAGTTGGAAAACACTTTCCAATGTTTGGTCATGTCATGAAAAATGAGCTGGAAAATAACTTATTAATATTTTATTTTTCTCAAATTTATCAAAATAATGAGGAACAAATTTTACAAATTAAAAAGTTGAATGAGAATGAAATTGAAAAAAAATATAATTTCATAAATTATCTCAAATAAAATAAATAATAATCAAAATAATAGAGATCAAATCTAAAAAAAAATTGAAAGATGAAGAAATTAAAATAATAATAATTAACATTTCATAAATTATTTCAAATAAAATAAGTAACAATCAAAAGAACGAGGACCAAATTTAATAGATATAAAAATTTCAATTAAAAAATGATAAGGGAAAAACAAATAACAATTATAAAAATGAGGACCAAAGTTAATATAAAAATTAAATTTTAAGGGATGAAATTAAAAAACAAATATTCAAAACAAAATATATATAGCAATCAAAAGTTTGAGAACCAAATTTGATATAATTAGCAAATAATATGATATTTTAAATTTTTCATAACTTTCGGAAAGTGTTTTCCGCCCAAAATAAAAAGAAAACACTTTCCTGGAAACGAAGTTAAATTTTCCTTTGACTTGAAAGTGTTTTCCGTTGACCAACTTTTCTAATGACAAACAAACACATGAAAGTTTGGAAAGTGGTTTCCCAGAAACCACTTTCCGGAAAACAAACACAACCTAAGACTTCTCACTTTCCTAAAGTCTCTATCCCTCTCTCTCTATTTTCTTCTACTCCTTTTCATTTTCTCAGCCAAATCTATGATCATAACCTAAAATTAACCATAAAAGTAGCTATGTTACACCTTTTCCCCTCTTTATAAAAAACGTTGTCCTTGAAGTGAGGATAGGTCTTTTCAAACCATTATTTTATAACCTATATAGCTTTTTTGTTTGGTTGACCCTGGAATCATCGAAGATGTTCCTTCTTACATCCTCATGCGGTGACTCGTTCTCTATACTTCATGATTTTCTCTAGCTCAGAATTAGGTAACCCTTCCTAAAAATGAGGTAATTCTAGAACCAATTGCTTTGTTTTTCCAATTTTTCTATTCAATTGAGATGCATGAAAGGTGGGATGCACCCGTTATCCTTTTATAAGGTTTAAATGGTAAGCCACCTTTCCTATCATATCTTGAAATAGACTGTAATAATAATAGGTTGACTTTAGTTTCCCCTCCATCTCATGCTTACCTAGTAGTATGACTAGAGTTTAAGGTAGACACAATCTTTTTCTTTAAATTCTTGCTATTTTCTTTTCTTATTGGCTATGATTTTTGCATGCTTTGTGTTCTTAATAGATTAGATTTAATATTTTGTAATATAATGGATCTATCATTTGATGTTTTTTTACTACTTGATTAAGAGATAACCTTGGAATGTAACTAATTAGGCTAGGTGCATTGCACCTATATAGTGCTCGGAATAGAGTTAGTTTATAGGGATGAGTGGTAACTGGTGTTATACCACCATTTGACTATTCTTAGCCATTTATACCAGCTTTTAGGGTTATCACCTGTAAAAAAAAAATCTAGGATTTTGTTAGTGATTTCTGTTTGTCATCTGTCTATGGACGATAGGTAATGGACATGTGAGGACTTACTGGTGAAAATAGAATCTATCAATCATTATATTTTCAGGCATCCCATGTGAGTTTATAACCTGTTGACAATAAGTCTAGGTCATAGTAGAAACTGTATATAGATGAGCTAATGCCATGAAGTGGGCATATTTGGAGAACCTATCCACCATTACTAAGATCATATAGTACATTTAAGAAAGGGGCAGTCCTTCAATGAATTTTATGAAAATGAATGACCATGATTTTTTTAAGATAAGAAGGGGTTTCAATTACCCCAAAGTTTAGTGTTCTTAAGTTTAACCTTTTGACACACTTCATACTGTCTAATATACTTCTTTACTTCAAATTTCATGCATATCTAAAAAAACCTTCCCCTAGCTCTTTTTAGTGTCTTTTCATACCCTGAATGACCTTCTGCAAGTTCTTATGTATGTAACACAGGATGACAATCTTGAGGGGACATGTTTATACAATAATAGGCACCTTTTAATTGATTCCTCAAGGCCTCTATGACATCCCTTTTTTAATTATTATAGGATGTTTTGGATTTTAGGGTATGTAGTGTAGCTTTTCTTCATACTTTTTACCAAACCTACTAAGGGAGTTGTAACTTTCTATAATTCTATAATGGTTGTTTCCTCAGTTTCCTAGAAAGAGCATCAATAATAATTCTTTTTTATAGATGAACAATTCCAACCTTCTCAGAACCTTAATATTTTTTAGCCTAGGCCAATTGACCATGACCTTCATATTATTTGAAGTACCCCTTGCCCCTTCCTCTATCACTATATGACATAAATACTCAACATCCCAACTATAAAATCTACATTTGGATATTTTAGCATAGAGCTTAGGCTAATATTCCTAGTGCAACCTTTAAATGTTCTGGATGCTCTTTCTTAGTTTTAATATAGACTAGGATATTATAAAAAAATACCAATGCAAACTTTCTAGGAAAGGGTTTGAATACCTCGTTAATTAGGTCTTAGAAAGTGGAAGGAGCAATAGTCAGCCTATAAGGCATGACTAAAAATTCATAGTGCCCATCGTGAGTGCAGAAAATAGTCTTAGGAATATCTTCAATTTGAATCAAAATTTGATGATAACCAAACCTCAATTCCAGCTTAGAAAAGAATTATGACCTATGTAGTTCATCCAGTAATTACTTCATTATGAGTATAGGGAATTTGTCCTTAATAGTTTCCTTATTCAATGCCCAATAATCTACATTTATCCTCTATGAACCACCTATTTTCCGTACCAATAAAACTAGTTAGGAAAATGAATTTTAACTAGGTTGGTTAGTTACCAACTCCAATAATCCTTAATGATCTTTTTTTTTTTACTTCTGATAGTAGGGATCATGATAAGTCCTTACACTAACAAAAATGGCACTAAAAAAAATGGCACATTCCTTTAGGATTATAGAGAGATCATGATTTCTTGATGGTCTCCTTAAATACTTTTCTGAACTCCTAACTCCTGTAATAAAGCTAGTAGTTCCATGATGTTTTCGGTTTTGACCTTTAAAGCCTATATTTGCAAGACTAGCCTTTTCATTTCTCCTAAGCTTCCCTAGCCCACAATCTATTACCAACTTTCAAACTCTCAAACCCTTTAGCTAGACTTTGAGTTTATTATATTGGAACTTTGTTGTTAGTTCAGAGAAACCCCATAAAATAGGCCTTAAGCCCTTTAACCATTAGACTCATAAAACCATATCACAACCTTACAACTAAACTCCTTGAGTACTAAACTGAAACTGGAGCAACTCTTTATGCTTTAGATTTTGGTCTCCTCTATGATCTTAGCTTTAATAGGTCCGTGTCTCTTAAAATTTATTTTCACCTTTCTAGCAACCCTTGGGCAGATAAAATTATATGTACTGCCAGTGTCCACCAAAGTTATAATTAACTCATTGTTAATTATGACTTTAACCCGTATGGTTCTAGGATTGCGACTCTCGATCATGGCATTTAAGGAGATTCCAAGTTTTTCCTTGGTCACTTTAGGCTTTTATAGGTCAATTAAATCTCTCATCGTAGCATAGCCCCCCACCCCTTTATCCTACTATTCCAATTCTTAAATTATGAATAGTTTTGGATCTCTACCTTTATGATCAAGATTTTATTTTTCATTATACATGAAGTATAAGCCCTTCTCTTGTTTTCTTTTTTTTTTATATGGGTCAGAGTCAAGTTTTAGACTAGTAGATTAGCCCAAAAGTCTCTCTTACTTTGGATTGGGAAAACAATATTTTCTTTGTGACCCTATACACTAGGTTTCCAACTTACATGTAATATCACTAAATTTTCTTCATATATACGGGCCAACCCATAAGTTGGGGATCGAGCATCTAAACCCCAAGTTTAATTTTTTTCTAGCCCTCCTATAAAAAAGCTAAGCCTTTGAGTATCATATAACCTTTGAACTCTATAAGGCCCAGTTCAAATTGGGGTTTGTGATTCTCCATTGTGGTAGTTCTTTTTTCAAGTTAACAATTGCCTTTATAGGATCATCTAAACCAAATTTATTATTATAATCCAATTCTTTTAGCCCCATCTCAGCGATTCACTTGCTTATTTTGTAATTTTGACTATTTTTATCTTATTGACATCTTTAAAAAATTTAGTAAAAACATAAAAAATAAGAAAATTAAAAATTAAACTAACGATGGGTGAAACTCAATGACTCCTCATCACAGCCACCTGCTACCTTTTCTTCTACAGCACCGGCGATGTCGGCTCCCTCCCCTACCGCAACACCATTGTCTTCCTCTGCCTCTGTTCTACCATGATCACAACCCACAGCTGGTGGTCACGCCCTTATCAACCCCAACAATACTCCCTTATTGCAGCCCTTTTCTAATGCAGTTTCTGCCACCTCTGTCGTTATTATTGTCTTCCTCTCCCACACTCACCAAGTCATTTCTCTCAAGTTAACAAACACCAATTATCTCTATTGGAGAATGCAGCCGTATCTCCTAGGCCAAGGAGTTTTCGACTTTGTTGATGGCTCCAACTTCTGCCCCTCTCTATATGTTCTTGTTGTTGATGGTACCTCTCTTTAGGTAAATCAATTCTTTCTTCGTTGGAAACAACAAGACTAACTCATTCTGAGTGCTTTACTTTCCTCACTATCCATGAAAGTTTTATATCTTGTTATTGGCTACCAAACATCATGTTCTACCCGAAGCACACTTAAGCAAGCTCTAGCCTCTACGTCAATCTCTTGTATTATGCAACTTCATAGCTCCCTTCAAGATCTTTGACAAGGTGATGAATCAGTAACTCAATTTATACAAAAAGATAAGGCCTTATTTGATGAGTTAGTCACTGCTGGCCGACCTATTTCATTGAAAGATTTTAACTTATATGTGTTTCGTGGCCTTCGGGGAGAGTTTAAGGACTTAATAACAAGCTTTGTGATCAACGTAGAACCTTTCTCGTATGCAGATCTTCATAGTCATCTTCTCATGCATGAATTTATTCACAAATCATCCCATCCATCCATGGGGTCTGCTGCCATCAATGCTTCTCTGTTGCCCACGCCCAACACATCTTCTTCTACTTTGTTTCTCAACACCATTCTTTTGGGAATTTTGGTCGAAATAGGATCGTTTCCATGGAGTTTGGCATCCCAACCAGTTCAGTAGTAGAGGCAACTGATCTGCAGCATCTAGACCAGATTTCTGCAGCCTCTACAACTCCTCCACTAGTGATAGCAGACAAGGTAATTGGCAACGCGGTAAGGGGCAGAATCCACGCTACTAATTGTGTCAAACATTCAGCCATACAAATCCTTACTGCCTTTAACTCCAGCACCCGGGCTATGAACAACAACCTAGTGCAAATCTGGCGCTACGTAATCTCTCATCAACAGGTACTGCTGATTGGTTTTTGGACACCAGTGCAAATCAACACGTTACACCTGACCTTACAACCTTGGCTGCTTCAAAACCATATCTCGATAATGATAATTTGCATGTTGGTGATGGTAATGGACTTCCCATATCTCATATCGATCATATAAAAATATATACACCTCATCATTGTTTTACTTTGTCTAATGTTCTTCATGTTCCTATAATCACGAAATGTTTGCTTTCTGTTCAAAATTTTTATCTCGATAACAATGTTTATTTTGAATTTCATTCTTTTGTGTTTTATGTCAAGGATCTCAACACCAATGAAGTCCTTCTCTCAGGTCAGAGTAAAGATGGTCTCTATGATTTGTTTAGGTCTTCCATCATGTTAGTTCCTCAAGCCTATTGGTCTCCTTGCATTTCTGCTTCTGCGAATTTATGGCATCGTCGACTAGGTCATCCTAGATCTTGTATCTTTTAATTGTTAGTCTTGAAAAATAAGATTTTTTGTAACAATAAATGTCTTAATTTTCAATGCTAAAGTTGTCCTTTAGGAAAATCATCCCGTCTGTCTTTAGGATGTACGAGTCACAAAACTTCTGCGCCATTTGAATTAATTTTTAGTGATGTATGAGGTCCTGCTCCTTTTTTTTCTTCGGATGACTATCATTATTTTATTATCTTTGTTGATGCGTATACAAAATATATATAGTATTATCTTTTCGTTGTCAAGTCTGATGTTTACTCTGTTTTTCAGCAATTTCAGACTCTCGTTGAGCGTCAATTTTTATTAAAAATTAAATCTGTTCAAATTGATTGGGGCGGTTATCGCAAACTGTTCACTTTCTTTCAGACCATTGGTATTCATCATTGTTTGATTGGTCCTCACACTCATGAACAAAATGGCACAGATGAATGTCGTCATATACATATTGTGGAAACATAACTTACTCTTCTAGGGTAATATAAAGCACCATTTTGGTTTTGGAATTATGCTTTTGAAACCTCAGTTAAATTGCATGCCTATTTTTGTTCTTGCACATAGATCTTTGTTTGATTGTTTGTTTCAACAGTCTCCTGATTATCATTTTTTGTGTACTTTTAGGTGTCTCTGCTTTTCTTTTTTACATCTCTATAACAAATCATAAATTGGATTTTTGTTCCTTTCCATGTGTGTTTCTTTGTTACAGCTCATCGCACCTTGGTTATCGATGTTTTGACATTGCATCTCAACGTATTTACATCACTCGTCATGTTCATTTTCATGAACATGTGTTTCTATTTGATTATTCTAAATAGATTGCAAAGGTTTCAGCTCCTCCCTCCACCCAACTCGCCATTACTCTCCTCTTAAATCTGCTCCATTCCCTGTTATTCCCCACCCATACAGCTCTGCCACCCCAATCAGCCACCTCACCACAAGCTTCACTCCTCTATTGCCTCTCATCACATACATGTTTATCTAACCATTTTGCTGCAGGTTTAGCTTGTAAATCGGTCTCACCTAGCCACCAGCACGCCACCTCTGCTAGTGTCGAGACAATCTCTGGTTCCTTCTTTGTTTTGCCTTATTTGGCTTGTGACAATGCTACTGTAGATTCTGCCTCTACTATCAGTCTCATTTATGCTGATAGCCCTCTGCTTGCAGCAGATTCTCCCTTAGCTCCTTTGGCCAGCTTGAATCTTGTGGTTTATTTCTTTTCTTATTCGCTGCAGCAGAACACCTCATTTCCACCATTTTCTCCTGCGTCGCCGCCCTTGATCAACATACATCCTATGGTCCTTCAACCGCGGCAACTGAAGATAACAAATCTGATTGCTTTCGCTATTACTGCCTCCTTCCTGGTACTGCACTCTCCCTCTTCTTAACCCCTCGCATTCTTTGATGCTGACAGGCATGCTGTTTGACATGATGCTATATATGATGAGATCAAGGCTTTGCGCTCTAATCACACTTGGTCTTTAATTCCCTTTCATCCTTCGATGAACGTTGTTAGCAGTAGATGGGTGTATCGAATCAAACGTCATGTTGATGACAGCATTGAGCGTTATAAAGAATGCCTATTTGCTAGAGGCTTTACCTATCGAGAATGCGTTGATTATTTTAAAACTTTCAGTCTAGTTATTAAGCAGGCCACAATCCAATTAGTTTTCTCCATTGTTGTTTCGTGCAATTGGAAGATTCATCAACTTGATATTCATAATGTCTTTCTCAATGATGTTCTTACTAAAGAGGTCTATATTAAACAACCTCTAGATTTTATTGACTCTACTCTTCCATCTCATGTGAGCAGATTGCACAAGTTGTTGTATGGTTTAAAACAAGCACCGAGGGAATGGTACACTTGTCTGAGTGATTTTTTGCTCTTAATTAGTTTTCTTGCTTCTAAGGTTGACACCTCTTTATTTATATTGTCTGATGGAACTAATATCTTTTATCTTCTGGTGTATGTTGATGATATCCTGCTTATGGGTAACAACTCTACTGTGCTCTATCGCCTAATATAGTTACTAAGCTCTGAATTTAAGCTTCGTGACTTAGGCGCAATTCACTACTTTCTAGGTATTGAAGTTTAGTCTACAGGTATGGGTTTGATGCTGCGTAAGCATAAATATATTCTTTTCATCCTCACTTAGGCTGGTATTGTAACAACCTTAATCTTGTAAACTCAAAATATATGACATATATTCGTGGTTACCAAATTTTTTTATATATACTTATATGTTTTACTGAAATTTCGGCGGAGTTTCCTTTGTATTCTTTTGATACCAAGTTATCGACTCAATCATTTCTCAACCTGTAACGTCAATCACAATATCCGTCCATCATTTAGACTTTCAAAACTCAAGCATATATCAATATCTCATTTCTATTTTCTATAAAACAATTTGTTAAAAGCTAATAAATCATAACATGCATCGTTTTTTTTTTAATATATTTGTGCTCAATATATATATATACAACTAACCATAATTCAACTTAATAATATCGAAATCATAAATTACATCATACACAAGATAATAAGCTAAACATTACAATTCTTAGTTATAAAAGCGTATTGCAACAAAATATTTGTTCTTCCAATTACATTAATCACATAGCAAAATTAATTATCCAAGCATTTACTTTCTAGTTCGAGGATGCGATGTACCTAAAAACATAATCACATTAAACATGATTAAAATTATACATTTCAACAAGTAATTGAATAAGGACTAACTATTCATGTACATAAGGTAATTTTTACATCATTGAATAAATTGTCTTATTTTTTTTGTAATTTATAATTTCATATATTCTTTTCTAGACACAGAATAAATCTATTGAAAAATAACAAGAATGTCTCCCACAAACCTACATATTTAACCTCAAATTAAAGTTTTACAATTAATCTATATTACACCAAGTGGTTATCCCATTAACTCGTAAGTTAATTTTCTTAACATGACTATTTAACCAGATATTATTTCCAGTAGCCAAGAGATAATCTTCTCAGCTCACCCATTCAACAAGGCATCATTTTCAGTAACTAGGAAATAATTTTCTCATGGCTTGCCCATTCAATAGGGCGTTATTTCCAGTAACCAAGAAATAATTTTCACGGCTTGCCCATTCAACAGGGCCTTATTTCCAGTAACCGCCCATTCAACAGGGCGTTATTTCCAGTAACCAGGAAATAATTTTCACGACTTGCCCATTCAACAGGGCGTTATTTTTTTCTCCCATTATTCTCTTTCTTTTTTTGAACTTTACACTAAAATTATAATCTACAAAAAAATTCTTCTACAATAATAAAAATTAAACTATTTAACTACTCCAAGGTGTCAAACACCTACCTGGTGTCTGTGCACGTGAAGAAGTTCTTTATTGCTGATTAGGTCTTGCGGCCTCCTTTGCATCAACACAATTTTGTTTGTCATTGTTCATTCATTTGAACTGGTAAAATTCTAATACCAATTACATATTTATTTTTCATAAAAATCCTTATTCAATTTAACATATCAACATCAATTATCTTTAATTTGGCAAGATTTCTCAATAATGTTATTAAACTCTATTTTTTAATTTTCTTCTCCTTTTAGTCGAAAATAACCTAGGGAAGAAAGTAAAGATTTTCTTTTCTCTTTGAAAAATTCCTACTCCTTTCATTTAATAACACTTTTGGTCGAAAATTCAATTAAAATGGGGGGAAAATTTTTGTTTCTTTTATTTAGAATTAAACACTTACCCAATCATAATTTATGCTTTCTAACATGGCTAAATCATAATTTGCATTTTCCCCATAATTTATAATATACATCCACAACTTCACATAATCATAATTTTACATAATCCTTCATCAAACATAAAATTAGAGGAATTAATCAATTGAAGCATGTTATTTACCTCACTTTGATAAGGATTCAAGGAAAGAATGCAGGAAAAAATCAAGTTTTCTTCTCCTCCCTCTTCAAACCCTAGCTTGAAATTCTTCCTTTAAAGCACTCACCACTTTAAAATCACCCCCTCTTGATGTTTAACTAAGTTAATCACCCTAATTACTCACTTTAATTGGTGAAACCAACAAGAATTTGAGTAGAAAAATCACACAACTCCTCCCCCTCCTTTTGTTTCAAACTCATAGCCAAAAGAGAAAAAATATAAAGCATTTATATTACAGCTTTTAACTATTTACACACTGGCACTCATTACTTCTTAATTCTATTTTTGTCACCCAACTCTTCTTTTTACTTAATTTACACCATAACATATTATCTTTTACTCTATTATATCCATTTACTATACTTGAAATCCTTTTATTTAATCTATTTGGTATTGTATTTATTTTACTCAAATTATAATTTATCGGGTTTTCACAGGTATGACTTCCCGCAAACCCGTTGATACTTCATTCTCTCATTCGAAGTTACTATACTATTGGATAATTCATTCTCTGATCCTACACGATTTTATAAAATCGTGGGTACTCTTCAGTATCTTACCTTCACCCGCCTAGATATCTGTTTTGTTGTTAACGAAGTCTGTCAGTTTATGCATGCTCCTACAAATTCTCATTGGGTCGTCGTCAAGCGTATTCTACGCTACCTTAAAGGTACAATATCTTATGGTTTTCTTATCACTCGAGGTTTCTTTTTATTTTTCTCTACATGGTTTTATAGATGCAGATTGGGTTGGTAGTATTGATGATCGCAAGTCTACGGGTATATACCTTGTCTTCTTTGGTCAAACGCCAATTTCATAGAAATTCAGCAAGCAACACACAATTGCTCGCTCCTCTACTGAGGCTGAGTATAAAGCCTTATCAGATAGTACTGCTGCGATCATTTGGCTTCAATATTTGTTAACTGATCTGCAGGTTCTTTTCGTCTCTGCTCCTATCATTTGGTGTGATAACCTTGGCGTCGCCTATCTCTCAGCAAATCCTATTTTTCCATGCTCGTACTAAGCATGTTAAGGTAGATTATCACTTTGTTCATGATCGGGCTGTGAAAAAAAAGATTCAAATTCGTTTCATCCCTTCTCAAGATCAACTTACAGATGTCTTCACCAAACTATTTTCTATTGTATCCTTTAATATTTTTCGATACAAATTTCAGGTCGATTCTCCGTCTTTAGTTTAAGGAGGCATATATATATATATATATATATATATATAGAGAGAGAGAGAGAGAGAGAGAGAGAGAGAGAGAGAAGGTTGGGTTAGGCAACTCAAGACACCTTACCTACCCCTGCCTTGACTTAAACACTGTTGACTTTTTGATCTATCTACCAACCAAAGGCAGACAGTGAGTACCATAATGCTGGTTCTCAATCACAGCAGAACACAGGAAAGCGAAGGCCAGTAGGCATTTATATCCTCTCTCTTGCTTTTGTTTTCACGACATGGAATATTATTTTGCATGGTGGTAGTATTTTCTTGTTTAATAGATAGAAGTTAGAGCACGAACGTCAATTGAACTACTTCATGATTGATATGTTTTAAATGAGCAATTAAAATATCAAAGGATTTGTGAGACACTCACAAGATGTTTAATTAGAGGGTTAATTTTATTTTCCCATCATTTTATGCAGTTCTTGTTGTTTTTTCCAGATTAGTGATATCTTCTGAGTGTTACTGGTGGTAGATATACTCCTTCATCCACCATGATGACTGCTACTAATATCAAAGGATTTGCAAAATAACTTCATGTTTTCTTTTTGGAATTGATTTTTAGTAACATGGGTATTTTTTATTGTCCCATCATTTTACTTTCTGTTTTTTCAGATTGCTGACATCTTCTGGTTGTTACTGCGGGTAGATATCCTCCATCCAACTTGATGGCTGCTGTTAATAACAAGAAATCAAGCTCCTCAATGTGTGAATTTTCTTATCATGTGTTTTTAAGCTTTAGGGGCGCGGACACCCGCAAGAATTTCACCGACCATCTGTATACAGCTTTGAAACGGGCAGGAATTCATGTATTTAGAGATGACGATGCAATTGAGAGAGGTGCAGACATAGAATGTGATGTTGAAAAGGCAATACGACAGTCAAAAATGTCATTGATTGTCTTCTCGAGTAATTTTGCTTCTTCAAGCTGGTGCCTAGATGAGGTTGCAATGATCATGGAACATAAAAAGCATCATGCCGGGCACATTGTTCTTCCTGTATTTTATGACGTCGATCCATCAGAAGTCCAAAAGCAAACAGGTGATTTGGCAGAAGCATTTTCTGGAGATGGAAAGCGCTTAAAGGATGAGAAGATTGAGGGATGGAGGTCAGCTCTTTGCAAGGTCACTAATCTGGCAGGAATGGTTTTACACAACAGGTAATTAGTTTCTGTACTTAATGTTAAAATTGAAAACACCATTGATTAGTACGTAGTGAATATTACTTGGTCATCATTTAGCTACTTTTGTTAAAAATCGTTAATCCTACATTAGTTCAGATTAAGGAAATTGCAGAACAGGGTTGCTAAAAACCTTTTAGTAGTTATCAAATCAACACATCAGTGGATGCCAAAACTCCATTGCTGTGGAACTATAACTTAAGGGAAAGAAAACTGAGCTGATGAAGTCTATATGGAGAAAATAGAAAATGTGAATATCCCATTGAGCAAATGTCTCGATCTGAATACTCTTTGGTGACTAAAGAAATGTTTTCATAATGCCCTGAATCTAACAAATTCCATGAGTTAATTAATAATTGGCTCTAAAATGAGGAGTTTAATTACAATTAATTGAATATAATAGTTTCCTAATGGAATTCATAAACTTGTCAGTTAGGATAAGTAGATGTTTCTACTTTCCAGCCTGTTTAGGAAAGCGAGGATATGATTAAGGCCTTTGAAACTAGTCTTGATGCCTCAAATCCATATGGAGACTGGACCAGTATAGGCGAAGCGAAGGGATTGATCTTTTGCTTTTAGGACTTAAAGTACTACAACTAGGTTTCTGAAGATTTGACTTTCAGTGTGGCCTATCTAGGGAAAATTAATGTCTTCATTATGGAAAGAGAAATGGAAAACTGTAAGGCAACTGGGATAAGAAATAGGGATTGGCAAAAGAGAAAAAGAAGAGCAACGAGGCAGTGACAAACCATTTCTTTTTAAACAAGGGTTTTCTATTCTATTTTTATTTTTTCTATCTGCAGACCTGAAGCAAAATTCATACAAGATATTGTCAAAACGGTTGGCGAAAGGTTGAAACGCACAATACTGCATGTGCCCTCTTATTTAGTTGGAGTTGATGCTCAGGTGAAAGGCATTAACAGCTGGATACAAGACAGGCCTGAAGATGTTAATATAGCAGTAATATGTGGAATTGGTGGTGTTGGTAAGACAACAATTGCCAAGACTGTTTTCAACCTCAATTTCGAACAATTTGATTGTTGGAGCTTTCTGAAAGATGTCAGAGAAACATCAAAGCAATACAATGGTTTAGTTCAATTACAGATGCAACTTCTTTCTGATTTGTCAAAGGGGGGATTCCACAAGATAAACAATGTAGATGACGGAACTATCCAAATAAGATATGCCACACGGTTCAAGAAAGTACTTATTGTTCTCGATGATGTAGATGATGTTGGCCAACTCAAATCAATTCTTGAAATGGGGAAATGGCTTTACAAGGGAAGTAAAATCATCATAACAACCAGAAATGGTCGCTTGCAAAGTTTTCATGATCAACCTTGTAAAGAGTTTAGAATTATGCCTCTTCATGACAGTGAATCCCTTCAACTCTTTAGTTGGCATGCATTTAGACAATCACAGCCTTCTGAATATTACTTGCAAGACTCTAAAAATATAGTGCGTTATTGTGGAGGGCTACCACTTGTTCTCGAAGTAATTGGCTTTTCTTTGTCTGGTCTAACTGGGGATTCATGGAAAAGAGCAATAAGAGAACCAGAAGCCCTTGATGGTGGTAAAATTCATGAGATTCTTCGAGTAAGTTATGACTCTCTTCAAGATGATCGTGACAAGAATTTGTTTCTTGATATAGCTTGTTTCTTCATTGGAGAAGACATAACCTTTGTGGAGAGAATTGTAGAAAGCTGTGATTTCTATCGGAATGTTGGAATTCAAGAACTTATTGACAGGTATCTGATATCCATTGATAAGGACAATAAACTGGCAATGCATCAATTGCTTAGGGAAATGGGATGGGAAATTGTCCGTCGAGAATCACCCGAGAATCATGGAGAGCGTAGCAGAATTTGGCGTCATGGTGATTCATTTAAGATTTTGAGAAAAAAAAATGTGAGAAGCTTACCTTTTGCATTTACTTGAATTACCAGTTTGCATGCGTATTTTGTGATTTCTGTATTCTATATATAATTGCTTCATAGCAGGGCTCCAGGTCTATTAAGAGCTTCATCCTTGACTGGGAACAAGTAAACATAGCCTCAAAATGTTTGGTGGACTTAAACACTGATGCTTTTGCAAGCATGAGCAATCTAAAACTAATCCACCTCAATAATTTGAGGCTTAAAGGAGGGTATGAAAATTTTCCAAAAGGATTAGTGTGGCTGTGTTGGCATCACGTCCCTTGGAATCATATACCAGTCGATTTTTATCTCGAGGATCTTATTGTTCTTGACCTATGCAACAGCAGTCTAAGGCATGTTTGGCATGGAATCCGGGTACGTTAATAATCTATATCTTTCTCTGATTTACATCAATTGGTGAAAACTACTAATTATTTTCTTGTAATTTCAAATAGTGTTTTCCAGGGTTGAAGATCCTTAATCTCAGTCGTTGTCATGGTCTAGTTAGAACTCCAGACTTCTCAGAACTCCTTTGTCTTGAAATATTGATGCTTGAAGAATGCACGAATTTGGCTGAGGTTCACAAGTCCATTGGAAACCTACAAAATCTTTCCATTTCAAGTTTTAAGGACTGCATAAATCTCAAGAGACTTCCAGATGAAATGTGCATGTTGACATCACTTCGAACTCTAACATTGTCTGGTTGCTCTAAACTTGATAGTAAGATACCGAATCAGTTGGAAAAAATGAAATTCTTGTGGGTGATTCGTGCAGATGGACCTCTCATGAGTCAATTTCAAAAGTGGGCTTCAAGAATGTGGTCCTGGTTAATGAGAAACGGCACGTTATCAACCAAGCGTTCATTCGATTGCTTACCATCTTCTTTGGTAAAGTTAAGTCTTGCAAACTGCAATATAGGGGATGATATGATGCGTAATAATCTTAGTTCCTTGCCTTGTTTGGAACATTTGGATCTAAGTGGAAATCCATTTCAGCATCTACCTGAAAGCATTAGTAGCCTGACAAGGCTTGATACTCTTATGTTACAAGGATGCACAAGTCTCCAATCACTTCCAAGCCTACCAAGTAGTTTAGAGAGATTACTAATAAGCAATTTTGGACCCCTATTGGGACCACTGGATATCTACATATTTGGTCGCCAAGAACCAGATAAGCTTCAAGGCCTGTTCATGTTAGAACAATTGCTGAACTTTGACCTGGAGATGATCTATAATGTTGGTTTGCAGAAATCAGAATCCATGAGAATCGCTCAAGACAACACTAATTTTGATGCAATGACAACAACACCACAAGGAAAGACTACCATCCAGGTCCACTCTTTACCTTTTTCTTATTTCGTGTGTTCATTGTCACGTGCATTCCAACGGTCCTAAACTGACATTTTCTTAAATACTCGACATATTTTTTAAATTTAACATTCAAGAAAGGAATCTCTAAATACAGGTCCCTTTGCAGTTCCTGTCATTCTATCCATTAGTAGTCTTTATCCTGATATATACCAAGCTTGTGGCGTATTTATTCTAGTGCATTTTGTGAATTATGACTATGCTGCAACAGGTATTTCAAGATGGTGGCATAAGGAACATATATCTGCCTGTGCATGAGATTCCAGATTGGTTCTGTCACGCGACAGGGACATGCCATGCATGTTATTGCGTACCTTCAAGTTCTAGTTTTGATATCTTTGGTTTCAACATATGTGTTGTGTATACATGCTCTGACCTGAAGGGTAATTTTGAAAGTTCTAGCAGTCCCAAAATAAGAATCGAAGCCAAAGGTCAAATTTTGGAGTATAGCCCAGAAATCTTTGGAGTTCCTGAAGCCAATGAGAATATGTTGTGGTTAAGCCATTGGACGCTTAGTTACAAGTTAGAAGCTGGTGATTCAGTGGCATGTTCCATAATTTTGCCTGCTTGTTTTCAAGTGAAGAAGTTTGGTATCCACCTAGTTTCTCCGCATCAGAATTCAGCAGACAAGGAAGGTTATAGCATACAATACCTCCCTTTGGCATAATTTCACACGAACATTCTCTGCACAAGTTTTGAAGACAGTTGATATATTCCTTTTCTATCTGCTTGCAAGAGACATTTTTTCTATGTCAATTGAGACTGTTTTTGAAAAATAATCGCTACTATAAAGTCAAACGGGTTCTAAGATTTCATTTGAATACATGGGTTGCATGTAATTAACTTATATTTCCAACTGGATAATCAGTTAGTGTTTGAAAATTGGAAGTGCAGTGATTTTTATTTTTGGATGTATTTTATTTAAAAAAAATATTAAATGAATAAATTTCTCTGCATACTTGTCACAAAGTTTGAATATAGAAAATTAACAACTAGAGCATAATTCTTTACCATTAGACCTAGCTGCCCAAGATTTTCTATGACATAGTGGGTATTCTTTCTTCTACTCGTGTAATAAAATGGTGTTACATTAAAATGTAAATTTTCATAGGTATACAAATTAACAAGCATGCTGTCATCATCTAGTAGATGGTCCAGTAATAAGAATTTGAGACTAAGAAGTTTGTTTTTTTTTATAATTTTAGGTTCGAGCACTGTAATTGCTAATATAATGGTCATTTAAGACTTACATGGTTGTTAATTTCAGGACCCATGAAATTAATTAAAATTAAAAAAAAACAAACAAGCTGTCACGCTGAGCCTTTTTTCTCTCTCAAGAAATATTGATAAAAAAGAGAGAATATAACAAAAATCTATCTGCATTTTGGGCATTTGGCTTGTAAATTGTGCTAATTTTTCCTGATCTCAATAGACAAATATATCATTTCCATTATGCATTTAATTTGCATGCCATGGATGCTCAATCCATTGTTTCAAAGCTTAAAACAATCTTGAATTTTCTTAGCTAATTTTGATTTTTAATTTACTTTTTTAAAAAATTACCCTATTATTCTATAGTTTAATCAAAATTAAACTTATTTATTAAATTTTAAAAAATTAAACTTTGTAATCAGAATTCTACTATATACATATTATTAGTTTATGTTCTAAGTCATTCTATAATTTATTCTATTTTATATTCATTAGCATGTAAACTATAATTTTTTAAAATTTAATAGACAAATGTAATTATTTTAATCAAACAGGAGTTATTTTCTCATGCATGAACTTGCTTTATAATTTTACGTGACTGTTTGGAAATGTGGTTGTAGTTGTTTTTTAAAGTGTTTTTCGTGTCAAAATGCATTAAAATGATATATATTTTTATTTTTAAAAAATTATTTTTGAGATCAGCGCATCAAAACGATTTAAAACATAAAAAAAATTTAATTTTTAGTAAAAACAAATTAAATTTTTATGAAACATGATTTGCTTCATGTTTTTAAACGGCCTATACATCTTGATATTAACAACAAAAACAAAGTACAAACACAAAATTTTCAAAAGAGTATTTATTTTTATGGCCACGCTATATTTTATTTTTTTTATTTTAAATTAATTTTTGATATTAATATATTAAAATTATTAAAAAATAATCGAAACAATATTTAAAAGAATGATAAGTTTTTGAGTGTATTTTAAAAGCTTGTTTCACTTGATTTTTTTAAAATTTTTAATAATTTTAATGTATTAATATTAAAAATTAAAAAATTTATTTAAATATATTTTTAAATAAAATTTATTCTTAAAAACTCTTTACACTATAATATTTAACATGCAATAAAAAAACTAAAACATACTCTAAGAAACAGATTAAATAACCTTTTAAAACCGAGCCATGAACTAGAAGTTTAAGAAAATTAAAATAAATAAAGACACTTCATATGAAAAAAATTAGCAGTCGTCTTGAAGTTAAAATTGGAAAGAACATAGCATCCTAATAAATACAACAATATATCCCACCAAACCTCCAGAACATTCGACTCTCTTTTCTTCAAATCCAATCCAGCCTGCATCTCACCAGTACACACGAACGCGTAGTCGTTCAATCAAAACCTAAAACCCATGTCGATCCCTCCATCATCTTCAACATCGCAGCAATTCACTTACGCAGCATCGACGTCAGCAACAGTAGCAAACGGCGCGTATTTCCCTACTCCATTTCACCTCCAGCAATCGGAAACTTACCCCAAACCCTATGTCGCTCCACCTCCTACCGTCATGGCGCCCGTTTATCCGCCTGCCCCGATTGGACCCGTTTACTCCCTTCCACAGTACCAACAGGTCAGCAATTCTACATTTGTCTGCTGAATTTCAGTTTTTTTTTTTAATTTTGTTTGTTAGGGCTTTTTATATTGGATGATTTTGTTATAATTGCGAAAAATTTACGTGAATTTTGGTCGTTTTTGTGTTTTGTGAAGTGGGTTTTGGGGAAATGGGTTGATTTTACGGTTTAATTGAGTGTTTTTGTGGTGATGTGAAAATCGAGTTGTAAATTTGTAATTATTAGATGAATTATTGTTATTGATTCAAAATTGATTGATATTAGGAAAATGCAAAATTGTGAGATTGTTAGTTAGTTTGCTCATTTTGTTTTTGTGGTGGTTTATTTGGGTTTTGGGGAAAATGGTTAATTTTAGGGTTTTTGATTGGCTTATTTTTTTGTTGTGGTGATGTGAAAATTGATTGTGAATTTGTGATTATGAGATAGATTTTTTTAAAAAAATGTTTGAGAATGGGTCTGGTTAATATTGGAATTTTTTTTTGAAGTAAATGTAATGGGCATAAATTGGATAGTCAATCTAATTTGGTTGTGAAATTTGGCTACTTTGATTTGGATTGTTTTTAGTTCTACTTTATTTGATAATGATAATTTGAGGGGTCTTTTTATGTTTCCACTATTGTTTTTGTTTTATTTTTCATTTAATCTTATTTCTTTATGGGGTGAATGATTTTGTGGTGTGTTTGAATAGGCGCACCAGTTGTTTCAGAGGGATGCACAAACGATCACGCCAGAAGCACTTGAGAGTGTGAAAGCAGCCCTTGCAAATAGTGAGGTTGAACATAAAGCAGAGACTAAAAGGAAAGCAATTCCTCGTAAAGCTGCTGGCCAGACATGGGAGGATCCAATTCTTGCAGAATGGCCTGAAAGTATGATGCTTCTCTGATGCAATTTTGTTTTTCTTTTGAGCTTTTCTATATAATAATGTTGGATTGACCATGGAAATGGTTCTTTTGTTGATATTGATTTTGGTCATTCATCACTGTATTTCTCATCTATGGTGTTCACATTGTGCTGTTGCAGATGACTACCGCGTATTTTGTGGTGATCTTGGTAATGAGGTGAATGATGATGTTCTTTCAAAAGCATTTTCAAGGTTTCCTTCTTTTAACTTGGCCAGAGTAAGTTGATGTTTCACTCGCATCTCTTGATTTCTTTTGTATGAATAATTGTTTGCCTAGTCTGTGAAACTTCTACATTTCCTGTTCAGATTTTTCTTTGAAGCGCACAGAGCAGTGTTTTTCTGTGTACTAAGGTAGGCTTTGTCT
>Ga0325404_1001487_pt1 | contig 24810 bp, 19 predicted proteins | sample PopdelMetagenome_18_FD_205664 | JGI IMG/M metagenome (GOLD analysis project Ga0325404, IMG submission 205664) | Populus deltoides microbial communities from Bellville, Georgia, United States - Xylem-Control-R1 | ecosystem: Host-associated > Plants > Phyllosphere > Stem > Wood/Secondary xylem...
GAATTTACCAATGAAAAGGCAGTGATTACAATGCTGAGTCAGAGGCCATTCATGTCGGCTTAATGCTGACTAAAGGGGGGTCAATGCCATTAAATAGATCCATACCTCACATCGACTTATTGTCATTGTTGTGCTTCTTATCATTTTTAAGTATCTTTGGAAACACGGCGTGGTGTTTCTAAAGAAATTTTATATTCTTAGATCCTTTTAATTAATTTGTTTATGTTAAAAAATAATTTTTAAAAAATAAAAAAATATTTTAATGCATTTTAAAATGAAAAGCACTTTGAATCGTCACCACCACTATAATCCTAAACAGACCCATCTTATCTAGAGCATGACCACTTGTTGACATTAATGCGAGCCTTTTTTGCATGTTCATTGAATTGACATCCCAATCAAATTATCACTCACATTTATCTTTTTAACATGGAATAATGTTTTTTACATTTATCTTCCTGACACGACCAAAAGATTGATATCTTTTCTTAAGTGCAGGAGTGTCGAAGTAATAAATAACCCGGCAAGACCGAGGTCAAACCACAAGGAGGTTAACTATACAAATTATAAATAACAACAACAACAACAATAATAAGTCAAAGAGAGTTTTAAGATGTGATATTGATGTAAGGATTAAACAATGATAAAATAATTGTCAAGGTTAGAGGATCCACTAATGGTATTTTAAACAATTATATTATAATTTTTTTTTATTACTCAACTAGAAACCACACACAAAGGAGGTTCTAATCGGATTATAAATTATTAACATGATTACATTAGTTATCTTATTCGAATAATGTTAATACTTGTAAATGTTGTCATACATTCATAATTATAACTTATGTTAACAATAAATCAAGTTCCTTTCATAGCACAGGTGTCGGTTATACCATACGGTTGGGCTATGAAAGTGTCAAGTATTTATTGTACCAAGGGTTATACAACATAAATCTAGATTAACCATTTAACAAGCAAAGTATTAAAAGTGAATAAGATAACAAATATAAATCATGTTAGTATCAAACATCAAGGTCCATGTTGAGTTTATATTATACTTATTCTTACACCATTAGTGTAACCTTTTCACCTTAACATGATAAACTTAGTTGAACATAATGAAAGATAGAAATATAAATCAACAAGGAAAGGAAATGAAAAGCATAAGCAAGAGATTAATATAAGCAAAACTTAAGCATTACAAAATATAAAGAGAGAGCAAGAGCATGATCTTGATCTGAAAATCAAGATGTTTAAATACATGGCAAATGCCTCCTTTTATAGGCCAAAATTCAGAACATTGATTTGTTGATTAATTGTTGAGTGGGTGGCCACATCTTAACTTGGTGACAATCATTATCTTCTTGTTTGTCAAAAACGTCATTGATAACATCATAATTTGAACAGACTGAAATCATGAAAGTTCTAGGAAATTATCTCAGATTTCCAGCAAAAAAAAGTTGAGGTCATTTGAACTTCTAGAACTTGAGATATGGGCTGAACACTGGACAGTGTCTGCGCTGCAGGACAGATTCAGACTTCTCTGTTGTTGCTACAATTTGAACTTGAAAATGACCTTTTTAAATCTTGGAATCCCCATGAAATTTTTAGGCCTATGTCTTAGCTTTCCATCCATATAAGGCAGACCTAAATCCAAGATCTACAGCTCAAGATATGACCCAATGACCGAACAATATTCCAGTTTGTACTAAACCAGCATCTTTTTTCTAAGTTTGACCCTTTCTTTGTCCTTTCAATTTCCGTACTTAAACTCATCAATCAATCCTTTCATTTATGTGATAGGCTTGCATTTAAGATGAACATTTACCATAAATTAAAGGTATCTTATGGTATCAGACTTGTTATTATAAAATATGTTTTAGTTAAGGAGTTATTGATACTTCAAGTGCAAAATGATGATATAAAACCTTGATAAAAATACACTTTTATGTACTAATCACTTCCTAACATCTAAGTTATTTTATAATAATCCTCCATTTAACTTGTAATATTAACTTGTACTATTTTTCATGCATAAAAAAGTATTTTTTTATTTAAATATCTTCTTAGTGTATGTATTTTAAGACTCTAAAAAAAATCATGATAGCAAAAAAGCTTAAATCAAGATTTCATTCAATAGAATAGAAAATACTACACATATGATCCAATTAATCCAAAATTAGAGTTCACCATTATTTTAGCACTAATATAGTCTTGTACTACTTGAATTCATGAATATTTACAAAGTTTTCTAAACTTTTATTGAAGCGGTACCGCTTTCTATGTTCATATAGGTAAAGTTTCCTTCTCACATGGAGATTTTATTAAAAATATTAATCACTCATCTTCTCATTTAATTTGAATATTAATTTTGTAAATCTTGATATCATACACAAATTAGTATACATCACTCTTGCTAATAATTTGTTATTACTTATGAAACTTCTAACTAGCAAAAGTACTAATAAAAGTTGGGTTCTTGTTATTACTAAGTTTAATTAAATAGTTTTAAGCCCATACTAGCAGAAGTACTTCTAACTAACTTGAGAGACCTATAGTGAAAGTATCTACTAGGTTATTGCAAGATCTAAACATACACAATGGTAGTTATCCTATCATAAATTAATTGCCTTATATATTTATGTCTCAAGCTGATATGTCTAGATTTTTCATTGTAAACTTTACTAAATACTTTAGATATAGTTGTTTAACTATCATACTATAAAGAGACAGATAGCATCAGTTGTTGCCATATATATTTCTCAAACATATGGTCTCCTTGTAGCTGCTAAAGTTATGAACTTGAATTCTATTGTAGAATGAGTTATATATGTTTGTTTCTTTGAAGCTCAAGAAATAACACTACCTTTTAAAATAAATACTCATTCAGAAATCAACTTATTATCACTTGCATTAGTTATCCAACTAACATTAGTATAACCTTTAAGTACAACTAGAAAATTATTATAAAATAATCCAAAATTCATTGTCTTTTTCAAGTAACCAAGTACTCTTGTAATTTCTTTCTAATGATCCATACTAGAATTATTTATCTATCTAGATAATTTGCACTAGATATAGTTATTTGACTATCATAGTATAAGGAGACAGATTGCATCAGTTGTGGTCACAACTTAATATCTAATAACGTTTTTCTCAATCATTCAGGCTCTTTACCTAAAGCTGCGAGAGTTATAAACTTGGATTCAATTATAGAATAAATTATACATGTTTGTTTCTTTGAAGCTCAAGAAACAACACTACCTTTTAAATTAAATATATATTCAAAAGTTAACTTATTATCACTTGCACTAGTTATTGAACTTGCATCAATATAACCTTTAAGCATAACTTGAAAATTATTATAAAATAATATAAAATTCATAGTCTTTTTCAAGTATCCAAGCACTCTTATAATTGCTTTCCAACGATTCATACTAGGATTACTTGTGTATCTAAATAATTTGCACATTGTCAAAACAATATTTGGTCTAGTACAATGCATGACACATATTAAGCTACCAATTTTAGTAGCATATTCAATCTGAGCAATTGATTTACCAGTATTTTTTGTCAACTTAAAAGAAACATCAAATTGAGTATTTGCTTCTTTGATATTCAAATAATTAAATTTCTTTAAGACTTTCTCAATAAAATAAGATTGACAAAGAGCAAAACCTTTTTTGTGTTTTCTTACTTTGATATGCAAATTTATATCTACCTCATTTAAGTCCTTCATTTTAAAATCTTTGAGGTTAGATATTTCTACATATCATTGACATTATTCATGTTAGTACTAATCATGAGCATGTTATCCACATAAAGACATATTATCATAGAAAAATCATTTGTAAATTTAAAATATATACATTTATCAACACTATTATGTTTAAAACCATATTCTAAAATTACAGAATCAAATTTATGATGTCATTGTTTAGGTGCTTGTTTCAATCCATATAGATATTTAATCAATTCGCAGACTTTATGCTCATTTCTTGGTAGAACAAAACCTTTTGGTAGTTCTATACAAACCTCCTTATCCAATTCACCATTTAGAAAAGCTATTTTAACATCCATTTGATGTACATAGAAACTATAGATTGATGATAAAGCCAAAAGTACTCTTATAAATATTATATGAGCCACCAAAGTAGTCTAAAGTCCTTGGCTACTAACCTTACTTTAAAAGTTTGAATTGATCCATCACCATTATATTTTCTTCTAAAAACCCATTTACATCAAATTACCTTGGAATTTAGAGGCAAATCAACAACAACCCAAGTATTCTAATCAATCCATCTCATCGTTAACTACATCTTTCTAAAAAGCAACATCTCAAAACATCATTGCATCTTTGTGTGTTTTAGGATTATCTTCTATTATTAATAAGATTGATATCTTATTAAGAATATTAGTCTTATTACTTTCAACTAAGAAAACAATAGAATACAAAGATATATAATCTGGATGTAAAGTTTTTTTTCTTTTCTAGCACTCAGACTTCTCCTAAGTTCAATAAGATCCATTTTAATTCTTTTATTTCTAGAACTTGGATAAGAACCTGCATTATTTATTGACTATATTTCAATATCAGAATTATTATTTCATTCACTAATTGAATTGTAATCAGTTTGAAATTATTTTTTTTTTGATGAATTCAACATTTCTAGATTCAACAATTACATTAGAACTTGAATCCAATATTCAACTTTTGAGTTTTTAGCATAGTTAACAAAATTATCCTTTAAAGCTCTAGGTTTCAATTTCATCCTTTTAGGATTCAAAACTCTATGAAAAGCAAAAGAAACTTAAATTCTAAGATAATTTAAGTTTGATTTTATTTTCTTCCATAATTTCTATGGAGAAACTTTTAATTTTCTGGAAGGAATTATTTATGTAAATGACAAGCAATGAGTAAAGCTCCCCCTCCCCCCATATACTAGTACGCAACTTGACATTCGTTAACATAGAGTTAAGTATATCAACAAGTGTTTATTTTTTCTTTCTGCCAAGCTATTTTGTTGGGGTGTATATAAAACACTAGTTTGATGTATGGTTCCATTTTCTTCACAAAATGAATAAAATTCCTTGGAAAAATAATCACAACTTTTGTCACTCTTGATAATTTTAATTTTCTTTCCCTTTTGGTTTTCAACTTCTCATTTATAATTCTTAAACATTTGAAAAACTTGATCTTTATGTTTCATTAAATAAACATAAGTATACTTTAATATTCATCAATAAAAGTGATAAAATACTTATTTCCTCATCTAGTTAAGATATCATTCAATTCACATATATCAGAATGCACAAGCTCTAATAAATTTGTATTTCTTTCAACTTTAGGAAAAATATTTCTAGTCATCTTTGCTTAAATATAGATTTCATATGTTCCTTTATCTTCAATATTATAAGAAATTAAATTATGTTTAGCCATATTTTTTAATGATCTAAAACTAAAATGTGTCAAACGATCATGCCATAAAGATAAAGATAACTCAATCATATAAATAGAAACATTGACTTTATTATTAATACCAAGTTTGAACATCCCATCACATGAGTAGCATTTCCAAACAAATAGTTTATTTTTTAACACAATAATCTTGTTTGACTTTAAAATAGCCTTAAAACCCTTCTAACAAAGCAAATTTGTAGATACAAGATTTTTCCTTATATCTAGTACATCTAAGACATTAACCAACAATAATTTCTTTTCAAAAGTGAAATTTAGTTCAACACTTGTTTTTCCCACACCTTTCTTGGATCCTAAGCCCCACATTTTCTATGTCAAGCTCTCAATTATAGTGGGATGCTCAACACCGTTAGCTTTGCTCATCAAATCAGGGGATGAATCTCATCTTTTAGATTACGTCTAGATTTTCGCCTTTAAAACGATTTTATCTAACCTAGCATCCTTCATAACAGTTGTAGTCTTGGATGTGTAGATGAGTTTAGGCTTTTAAATCTCATGATTTCGATGTCTAAGACTCAAGATATGCGTGTTTGAATCTATAATATAAAAGTAGAGAATCCTATTGCAAGTAGGATTGCATCTTAATTTTAAAGATCTGATTAGAGGTCCAAATGAACTTGGATTTCTGATCATAATACCTTTCCAGAAAGCTTGTAATGTGTACTTTAACTTTGATTTAGTCCACGTTCACATTCTGAAATTATAACTCAATGAAAAACCTGTCACAAGAAGCACGATTTGAAACATAAAATGCAAAAATTCTTATATTTTAGCAACTAATTCACAGTTTCTTAGTCATGTCAAACTCATAAAAATATCTTCCAATAAGCTCAAAATACATTAAAAAGCATAGTGTAAAAGGAATAAAAACATATGTATATTTTGCACTTATCATTTAACAAAACGACAATTCCAATCTTTTATCTTCAATCTATTGGAAGACAAACTGTAATGATCTGAAATTTCCATATAACTTTTATATTTCTAATCATCATGTTTGAGTATAATGGGGTAAATTTGTATTTGTGCAATCTGCTAACAATACTTCCCATTATAGATTCTTTGATTTGCCAAATTTACAGTAGAGTTTTCCCTATAACTTATACATTTCCTTAGTTCTTTTCTTATCCTCTTAGGCAACACGATATCAAATAACTCTATTGCATACACGCAGTAGCCTTCGGTCACTTACCAATTCAATTGTTTCTTCATTTGATTCTTTCATATCGTTTCTCACAATTCATCTTATATTTTTTTCATTTTTCATTTACTTAAAACATATGTGTGATGAATACACACACACACATTCACAACAAAAGAGATGCAATAGCCAAATGCTAGAAATACAATCATACCATTTACTACATTTCAATTTGAATTTATTAACGCAATTTAAGTATTTGTAGTAAATAAAACATATACCTGAAAAAATTATAAATAGTAAAATGATATAATCAGTGCTAGCCCACTTCATGACATAGACCTGCAATATATATAGCATTATAAGAGTTATTAGTCGTCAAGAAGACTTATGCTCATGATTTATATGAGGCAAATGAATCATGATGTCTATTAGCATTTTAAACAATCTTGCTCAAAACATTCAACTCAAGTTCAATAAGACCTCAACTCATATGATAATACTTGTGCTCATCATTGCAACTAAAATAACATTACAAATTTAACATCTAGTCATAAAGTACATGTACATAGCTTTTCATAAGGAAAGAGAACAATATGCTTATCCAAAATTCTTTTAACATCTATTATATATATATATATATATAATACACACACACACACACACACATATATGTATGTATGTGTATATATATATATATATATATATATATATATATATATATACATATATGTCTCTCTATGTATGTATATGTGTATATACATATACATATATGTATGTATATGTATATATGTATATCTATGTATCTGTATATGTATATGTATATCTATATAATTACGCACTAGCTGTTATGGCATATAAGTTCATATTTGTCACTTTCGACATTGCATTTATGATGAATTACGTAATACATTCAAATCTAAAGTTTCCGACTATACATCACCACATAACAACTCATTTTCTTAATTTTTGATTCCTCAATCAATAATTAATATTTTATTTCCTTAGTTATCGATTTTCTTGGGTACAATCCTTGAAGTAAACACATGTATTAATCTTATGTTTACTTGTCACCTTAACATAATTTGTTTGTAACATTATCATATTTATTATTTTCTAGGTATCACAACTGTTTGTTACATTATCACCCCATTAACATTTACTTTGGCTTAGTAATACATCAAACGATATTATGTTTTAAGTTGCCAATCAACCTCCCTTGTCATATACTTTTTTAAGCATCGATTAATGGTCTTACACAATGGTTTTCATTATACAATCAGAGATAGTTTCAATGATTTTCATATTTGGAAACAACAACACCATGGTTTCTACTAATTGGAAACAACAACACAATGGTCTCCATTCAAAACAAAGACAACCACACGAATTCCTTTTTATTAGGGACAGCTGGGAAGTAACTTTTATTGTCCATGATTTAATTTAAAGGATTTGTCAACTTAAATAAAAGCATATGGAAAGGAGAATCTACATCATCATCTTATAATTAACCAAATCGTACTTTGCTTCCTTGGTCATCATTCTTTTAGGCAACTAAACATTAAAAGTTGCTATATTCATAGATATTGGTAATTAGTTGTCAACAATCAATTTATATATTGTCGTTAATCACTGATATTGTGGTAATTAAGTATCGTTCATTTCTTCTCCTTAGTCACTGACACTGCGACCACTATGTATCATTCCTATCTCATCCTTAGTTCCCGATACTATAGCCACTAAGTATAATCTGATCATCCCCTCGCGGATGCCAATAATTCCGGGAAACCCATTTGATTACCAACAAATTCGGCTATTAATATCTTTCTACCGAGCTATTTTTAATATTTTACTCCACATCTTCATATAACCTTATATCGCATTATTTTATTTGAGCTATGTTCAACAAACAACTGATGATAATTATTATGGTCTAGGAATCCTTGTACATATAGGATTCTTCCATACATAACTATTCATTCCTAACTATGATCAATTTTGTATATGGTTCTTTAAACATTAATTTCGATTGTGAATAACACATCATACTCTTTATTTCATCGTATTAGTAAATGCTTTCAAATGAGATGGTTCACAACACTCATTACTGATAATCCTAATATGGACCTCATTAACCGGAGTTAACCTCATCCTTTACCTACAGCTATCCAACATGGATATCATTAGCCAAAGCTAATTTTCAATGCTTATTCTCGGCTACCCAATATGAATACCATTAGCCGAAGCTAATCTCATTAATCAATCTCAGTTATCCAATATGGATGCTATTAGCCAAAGCTAATTTCATCAATGAATCTTGGTTATCCAATATGGATATCATTAGCTGGAGCTAATCACGTCATTTAATCTTGATTATCCAATATAGATACCAGTAGCCGAAGCTAATCTCATCAATGAATCCTGGTTATCCAATATGGATACCATTAGCCGAAGCTAATCATATCATTTAATCCCAGTTATCCAATATGGATACCATTAGCTAAAACTAATCACATCATTTTATTCATTGTGTTTCATGAGTAATTTTAATCGATTGAAATCGAGTAGCAATATTATGTATAAATACTTCAGGGATTTAATAATAATTAGTTAAAGGTAGAGACCACCTACCTGCCCTCTCGTAGTGTGTCCTCGTCTAATCAAATATTTGATCTCAGTCACACCTCCTAATACATAAAATGATAATTACTTAGTATATTTTTATTTAGGTAATGTCAAAGATCATTTCCACTCAAATACCAGAACACACATACATTCATTCAAACGTCTCCCATGTTTATATAATTGTACAATGATAATATTGTAACAAGATATTCATTTCTAATTTTAGTGAAGGTCATCTACAAAAATTATATCATTATGACACTGAAATTGTCAACACAACTGAGTTCTTTTGACATTGAAAATTATGAGCGAAACCTAAGTTCTAATACTGAAAATCATCAACAAAAACTAAGTCATCTTGACATTGAAAATCATTAACGAAAACTAAGTCATTCTAACACTGAAAATCATCAACAAAAATATTAAGTCATTTTGACACTGAAAATCATCAACAAAAACTAAGTCATTCTAACTTTTCTTTTCCCAAAATTCACGTATTTGGTCAAATAAGTCAATACTAGTTTCATTTGAAAGATATCATCCATACCTCTAACCTTTATAAAGATACCAACTCCAAATTATATTGTTTTAAGGCTCAAAATTAACAATTATAGTAGCACCCAAAATCTATCTAGTACTATATCGGTCTGGACCTTTACTTGGTGTATTTATAATATATGGAGTTATACAACTCCAAATAAGTCGAGACTAGTTCCATTTAAAAGATAGCATTCATACATATAACTTTTATACAGACACTAACTCCAAATTACATTGTTTTCAAGTTGTAATGTCGACTAAAAGTTGGCTAGTAAGATTGTCAATTTTAATTACATGAGAGATAAATTTGACAAGCACACTAAGTGTATTTATGCATCACTACATCCATTATCATTACTCCATATTCAAAGAAACTTGCATTTCCTACACATTTTCAAGAACCCTAGAATCACAACATTGAAGGTTTTTCAATTATCCTTTACTAATTATAAAATCAAAGGGGAAAACTAAGGAAGAACACTTTTATCAATAATTTCAAGTTCAAATTAAAGAATTCTTACCAATTTCTTCTTCAATTATTCTTCCTCTTCATCACCCATACTTATCCCTGAAGTTCCTATCCTCCAACCAAGCTTTTTAATTTTGGCCTAAAAGTATTTCTCTCCTTACAAACCTATTTCCAAACTTCAATCTCATAATTTGAAAAGATTTCTCAAGTGATTTTTGAAGAGAGGCATGAGAGAAGCCTCTTTCTTTTTTTTTAGCTGTTTTTCCACGTGAACAGTAGCAGCAAGCATAATGACATTAGGTTTTATGGATCAATTACTATTATACCCCAACTTATCCCCTATAAATTTCAGTTTATTGCACTGACCAGACATTGTGTCTTTATTTTTATGACCTTTCCGAACTTCGATTGACCTTATATTGTAACCCAAGGTAAACAATTATGTCTTAAGATCCCACATAAAATTACAATCTGATCAAACGGTTGGATTGGGAGATACGTTCAATATTGTAAAATTGGACAGTCAAAAATTTCACATCAAAAATTCAAATTTCGCATACCATATAATTTACTTAAATCATTTTGGGTTTTAGCCTAATTCTTTGGAGATTCCTATTCATAATTATCATAAAAAATTTTCTGAGTTTCTTACCACTTTTAGTCCCAATAGCATGATTGTACACGAGGATGATACTGAAATTTGACGTTTCTCACGCAAAGGGTCATGCTTTGATTTATTTGGCATCTCTTTCTATTTTACACATAATATCACCTAATTTAAAAAAAAATGTCCTTCAAGTTATTATTTTTACTTGGTCAGGGAGTTTTCATGATTTATCGTTAACTAATATTTCACATACTATTTTATTACTTTAGTTTCTCTAAATTTTAAATTAATCTCCCAAAAATGTTTATCCCAATTCATAAGATTTTCTCTCTAATTTATTATTTTTCAATTAATAATTACTCTATTTAACCCAAATTTATCTATTTTTGATTGGGGGTTTACATAAACTAATAGAATAAAAACCTTGTTGATAAAGCCTGAGAAAAGACCAGAAAAAAAAAGAGAATTCTCTAAGAAGAAAGAGTATATATTTCTCAAAATTCCTCTTCCAATCAAAGATTTCAACATCACATCTAGTTATAATGAAGATTTTATTAATGAACTAGTCACTAAACTACAATAGCTAAAAGTTTCTAATTATCATAACTCAATTTTGACTCATCCCTTTTCTAAACTTTTCCCAAAAACCCAAAAAGGGCAAAAAATTCCAAAAAACATGTTTTTAGCAATTCACATGCTTATTTTTTGTTTTTGTTTTTTTACTATTTTTCTCTTCTTGATTTTTTTTTTTAAATAAAGCATTCAAAAAATAAATTTTCAATGCATTTGCATCTATTTCATAATTTTCAATGTCTTTTATTAAAAAAAAACCTATTGATAAGTAAATAAATAGGACCCATAAATTTATTAAAACCACTTTATGTTTTGGATAAACCAAAATGGTCATGAAATGGCTAAGAGAAGAGAGAAGCAAGCAAAGATGAGAAAAGTAGAGTGTGGAAAACATAAAGAAACATGTTAATTTTTATGAAAAGAGAAGTGAGATTAAGAAATCTTATTTTTTTGACATACCTATGATTTTACTTGGGTGTAAGAAGATATATTTTAGCACTAATGACCTTTCATCATTATTTTCCTATTGTTTGTGTTTCTTTATTACAAGATTTTAAAGATATCATTCCTAATGAGTTACCTAGTGGATTGTCAATGATTAGGGGAATTGAGCATTAAATTGATTTTGTATCTCAAACATTTATACATAATCAGCCACCCTATAGAAGTAATCCTGATGAAAAAGGAACTTTAAAGGCAAGTGGAATAATTGATGATAAAAGGGTACATAAGATAAAACTATAAGTCCATGTGCAGTTCCGATATTGATAGTACTGAAAAAGAATGGGATGTAACAGATATGTTTTGATTGTTGTTTCATTAACAATATTATAGGAAAAAAACCCATAGCTTATTTTAGTTAAAAGCTTAATGGTGCAACATCGAATTACTCTACTTATGATAAGGAGCTTTATGCTTTTGTAAGAACTTTAAAAACTTGGCAACATTACTTATGGTCTAATAGATTCGTGATCCATACTGATCAAAAGTCATAGAAATATCTTAAAGGCTAATGATATCTGAACTATTAGCATGTTAAGTGAGTAAAGTTCATTGAAATGTTTCTATACATTATTAAGAAAAACATAGTGGTTGATGCATTATTGTGAATGTATGTACTTCTTTCAACTCTAAACACTAAATTATTAGAATTTGAGTATGTGAAAGATTAATATATTAAGGATTTTGATTTCAGCCAAGTATATGTTGTATGTGAACATCCAACCTTTAATAAGTTTTATAGGGTTAATGGATATTTATTTAAATAAAATACGTTATGTGTGCCTAATTTTTTTATGCGTGAATTGCTAGTTCGTGAAGCTCATAAGGGTAGATTAATGGTATACTTTGGGGTTGCTAATACTTTAATTGTTTTACATGAGCATTTTTATTGGCTTAAAATGAAAGAGATGTGCAAAGAATTTTTGATAGACGCATAGCATATAGAGAAAATAAGTCTAAAGCTTTACCTAATGGTTTATATACTTCTTTGCCAATGCGTAAAGAACCTTGGGTTGATATATCTATCGATATTGTGCTAGGTTTACCTAGGTCAAAAAGGGGTAGGGATTATATTTTTATAGTTGTGGTTAATTTTTATAAGATTGCACATTTCATATCTTGTCATAAAATTGATGATACAACTAACGTAACAGATTTCTTTTTTTAAGGAGATAGTTCGGCTCTATAAGGTACCTAGAGTATTATGTCTGATCGTGAAGTTGAATTTCTTAGCTACTTTTAGAAGGTTTATGGGGGAAATTAGGAATAAAATTTTTATTTGTTACTATTTGTCATCAATAAACAAATGGTCAAACTAAAGTAGTTAGTAGGAATTTAACTACATTGTTAAGAACTATCATTAAAAAATATTTGAAAAAATAGGAAGATTGTTTGTCATTTATTTAATTTGCTTATAATAAGAGTGTGCATTCTACTACTAATTATTCTTCTTTTGACATTGTTTATGGCTTTAATCTTTTGACACTTTTGGATTTGTTACCTTTACCTATTGATGAAAAGGTTAGTCTTGGTGGCAATAGAAAAGCACAAGTAGTAAAGGATCTCTTTAAGAATGGGAGACAAAAAATACAATAAAAGAATGAGAAATATACATTCAAAGCTAATAAAGGGTGAAATAGGGTTATTTTTTAACTAAATGATTGGGTTTGGAAGCATATGAGAAAGAAGAGATTTTCTTAACACAAGAGATCTAAAGTGATGCTAAGAAGAGATCGGTCATTCCAAATCCTTGAAAGAATTAATAATAATGCATATAAAGTAGACCTATCAGGTGAGTATGGTGTTGTGCTACTTTTAATGTTTATGATCTCTCTTCGTTTAATGCAAGAGATGATTCGAAGTCAAATTATTTTGAGGAGAGAGGGGATGATACGATCCAAATTACACTAACATGTAACGACCCGACTTTTTCATAGCCAAAAAAAATTGATGGAATTTTTTTTTATAAGTCGTTAAGTTCTCGATACTTTTCACAATATCATTCTACGAATTTATAAATGCATTCTATTCATTAGCAAAGCACAACGTACATAGGATAATGTAAAACAACATCCTATAAAAGTGACAATATACATCCTCGCAACGGTATTTAAGGTTTATCATTTAGTGTAGTGCAATACTCATGTGATTTCACAATACAACATTCTCATAAGAGAGAATATCACATACATGCATTCACCACTTTATGTTTACAAGATCGTACTTTCGCATCTGTATTCCATTACGATTTTTGATATAAGTCTTTACAAAAATTGTCGAATGACAAATATTCAACTAGTTCGTTCGTTCTTATCAAATACATAACACCTAAAAACATACTATTACATACCACCTTTCAAAATATATGAACATATGGAACAGAATTTCCTACGCACCTTGATTGTGTGATGTCCCTGTTACAAAAACAACATCGATGCAAGAATTGTAAATAATCTAAATATGATAATAAACAGCTAGAAGAACGTTATCGTTACTTTTCGTTATCAACTGAAAATGAGTACATTCTTTCATTTACTTCTCATATGCATTGTACAATCCTTATTATTTCGTTAAATGTATTATTCTTACCCATATGCCTCAACCTCTCCATAGGAATTGTGGGGTCGAAATTTAATCGTTGGTCGGAGTTAATTACTTCACTTTAACCTGGTCATCCACCTTGAATGCTTTTAGTCGTAGCTAATCGCAATATCTAAACTCGGTCATCTGTATTAGATGTCATTAACCAAAACTAATCACAAAATGAAACTCGTCATCTCTTACAGATACCATTAGCCGAAGCCAATCATCATTAGAGGTGTTTAAAAAAATCGATAAACCGAATAAACTAAGAAAACCGACAAAAAAATAACCGGAAAAACCAAACTGAGAAAAAAACCGATTCAACCGATTAGAATATTTAGAAAAAATCCTAGTTCGGTTTTCGGTTTTGTAATGCAAAAATCGGTTTACCCGGACCGAACCGAACCGATTCAAAAAAAAAGATCCCTAACTAGCAAGCTCCATTTCCACTAGTATAAATAGAAACTTTTTCCCCCCTCTTGCCTAACCCTAACAAATTGCCAAAGCAAAAGCACCCGCTGCCCCCTTCTCTGGCTCTCTGCTAACCCTAAACAATGTCCACCTCCAACACTGCAAATATATAATATAAATATTCACACCCCTAGGAGAGAAGAATACAGGCAAATCAAACATTTAAATTTAGACGACCACTCTCAATTTCATTAACCCTAGAAAAATCTCAAAATCAATGGAGGATCCAAGCTCTAGTCAGCCCTCCTCTTCCATTGACTAGTATGTTTCAAGTTTCATCTACCTTTTTCTTTTGCTTATGATGTAATTGTTAGTTTGTTTATAAGTAAACAGAAAAACCCCTAACTTTTATAATATATGAGGTTTTTTGTTTCTTTTTTTGAAGAATGATTGTTGTTACTTGTTTGGTTTATTCTTATTAGCTTATATGCCTTGACTGTGTTTTGAAAGAATCGAGAATGGATTTGTTGCACTATATGCTCGTTGTGTTTTTGGTTACTAGGTTTTGATTTAGTGTCTTCATTATGTGGTAACCAAACTTGTTTATGCGTAAATAATTATACGAAAAGTGGTAAAAAAGATTTTTTTTATTGCGATTTTAGAGCAAAAAAAGTCTGCCAATCGTCATGTTATTGATGAGACGATCAATGATGATAACTTTGTGGTTGCTATGCATCCTTTTATAATGGAGAAGCTTCAGTTTTTTCGTGGTGACGTTGTGCTAATAAAGCCAAAAAAAGTCCTAAAAAATGCATATAGGTTTTTCCGGTTTTTTGGATAAAAAACCGAACCAAAACCGGTCGGTTTGGGCCAAATCATTTTGGAATGATGGGCTAATTGATTTTGGCATTAGAGATAATTTTGGGTTTGTTTTTTCCTAATACATAATTTTACTCCAACAAGCATAATTTTACTCTAACTTATTGAATAATTAATCAAGTTTCTTGGCATTTTTTATACTTCGTGTTCACGTTTCTTTATAGGCTTGGGTGATGGTTCAGCTACTTATAGTCTTGGTGCCTCAGTATAGGTTATTGTTATGCCAAACTCAATTTCAAACCTAATCTTAGCTTTATTGGGAAGAGTCAATTTGACTGTGGGTTTTTAGATCTTATATCCACTAGGTTCTCATGACAATGCCAAACTCATATACCATTTTAGTATAAAAATACTAGCTAAAAAGAACATAATTGAATTCTTCATCATCACAAAATGAGAATATAAAAGAAAAGAACTAGAGCATATCACCAAAGGTTTAGTGAGAAAATACTCAACATGAAAAGTCTACTCGAACCCATTATCATCAAAGCTCTGATTAGTAGAGTCTATAAATATTCCTTATAGGAATGACTATACACTCTCTCTAACCAAATTCTTTTTAAAGTGAAACATACAATGAAAAATCATATTTGATAGAAAAAATAAGCATAATCAAGAAAGAACCCTCTTGTTTCCAACAACAAATAGTAAAATCTTCCAAACACCATCAATTGAAGTTGAAGAAAGCAAAAAAAAGTCAAGCATGCCTTTTTACAATTATATAAGGCTGATTGAAAATAAAATGAACCCTAAGTGTGAAACACCAAAGGGTGAAGTTTTGTCATTAAAGAAAAATTTGAAGGCTTTGGCCAGAAAAAGAAAAAAATAAAGGGAAGGCCAAATGTGGAGAGAAATGAGTGGAGAGAAGAAAGAAAAAGTGAGAAAAGAAGAGAGTGTAGGAAAAGAAGGGAAACATTTTAATTTTTATGCAAAACGAAGTGATCTTACACATGCCTATTTTTCTTATATGCCTATGATTTTACTTTTATATAAAGAGGCATACTTTAACACTAACAAACTTGATCTTGTGTTCCTAGTATTTATGTTTCTTTGTTACATGAATTTGAGGATGTATTTTCTGATGAAATTCTAAGTGGATTGCCACCTATAAAAGGAATAAAACATCAAATTGACCTAGTATCAGGTTCAGCTATTCATTATAAACCAGCCTATATAAGTAATCTTGGGGAAACAAATGAGCTTCAAATGCAAGTGGAGGAGTTAATGTTGAAAAATTATATTCGAGAGAGCATAAGTCCATGTGTTATTCCCAGACTTTTAGTACCTAAGAAAGATGGTACTTAGAGAATGCGTGTTAATTGCAGAGCAATCAATGAAATAACAATAAAGTATAGACATCATATCCCTAAATTAAATGATATGCTTGATGAATTGTATGGATCTTGTATGTTTTTCAAAATTAATCTTTAAAGTGGATATCATCATATTAGAATGAAAGAAGGTGATGAATGAAATACTTTCAAAACTAAATATAGTTTATATGAGTGAATAGTTATGTCTTTTAGACTAACTAATGTGCCTAGTACTTTTATAAGATTGATGAACCATATATTACTTGCATTCATTGGTAGGTTTGTAATTTTGTACTTTCATAATATATTGATTTACAGTAAAGGATTGGATAAGCATATATATCATTTAAGGCAGATACTTGATGCGCTTAGAATGAAAAGTTTGTATGATAATCTAAAGAAGTGTGACTTTTGCATGGAAAAGATTGTTTTTATTGGATATGTTGTTAGTGCAAAAGGAATTAATATGGATAAAGCTAAGGATAAGGCTATAAAAGAGTGGCCCACACCTAAGACAGTAAATTAGGTAAAAAGTTTTAATGAATTGGTTAGTTCTATAAAAGATTTATGAAACCTCTTAGTACAATATTTGCTTCATTAACTAAAATTATAAAGAAGATAGTAGGTTTTAAATGGAAAATTGAACAAGAGAAAGCTTTTAATTTGTTAAAAGAAAAGCTTATTTCGACTCCATTACTTGTTTTGCCTAACTTTGCAAAAACTTTTGAGATTGAATGTGATGCTTTAGATATAGGTATCAGAGCTATTTTAATGCAGGATAAAAGGCTCATAGCATATTTTAGTGAAAAGTTTAATGGTGTAACTCTAAACTATGCAATATATGATAGAGAGTTGTATGCATTAATGAGGACTTTGAAGACTTGGCAATATTATCTTTGGCTTAGGGAGTTTGTGATTCATAATGATTATCAATCTTTAAGACATTTGAAAAGTTATGGTAAGTTGAATTATAGACATGTGAAGTGAGTGGAATTTATTGAGACATTCTCATATGTCATCAAATACAAGCAGGGTAAAGAAAATATAATTGCAAATGTATTATCGTGAAGAAATATTCATCTTAATACTTTGAATACTAAACTTTTAAGATTTGAGTATATGAAAGAATTATATCTTGATACTGATTTCGGTGAAATTTATTTCCAATGTGAACTTGCGACAACTAATAGATTTTTTAGGCATGATGAATTTTTACTTAAAGATAAAAGATTATGTGTGACTAATTGTTCAATGCATGAATTGCTTGTAAGGGAAGCTCATGGTGGTGGATTAATGAGACATTTTAGGACTACTAAGATTTTAGAAGTTTTACATGAACATTTTTATTGGCCTCACATGAAAAGAGATGTGCAAAGAATTTGTGATAAGTGCATAACATGTAAACAAGCTAAGTCTAAAGTGAAGTCTCATGGGTTATTTATACCTTCACTTGTTCCTAGGTCAAGGAAAGGAAGAGATTCTATATTTGTTGTTGTAGATAGATTTTCTAAAATGACACATTTCATATCTTGCATAAAATTGATGATGCAACGAATATAGCAGATCTATTCTTCAGGGAGGTAGTTTGGTTTTATGGTGTTCCAAGATAATTATGTTTGATCAAGATGTTAGGTTTTTGAGCTACTTTTAGAAGGTTTTGTGAGGTAAGATAGGAAGTAAACTTTTATTTTATACTACTTGTCATCCATAAATAAATAGTCAAACTAAAGTAGTAAACATGACTTCAACTCAATTATTAAGAGTTGTCATTCAAAAAAATCTTAAAAATAAAAAAGATTGTGTGTCATTTATTGAATTTACATATAACCGTGGTGTACATTCTACTATTGATTATTCATCATTTCATATTGTTTATAGTTTTAATCCTTTAACACCACTAGATTTGATTTCTTTACATGTTAATGAAATGTTTAGTCTTAATGGTAATAAAAAAGTACAAGTGGTGAAAGACTTACATACAAAAATACAACAACATGTAGAAAAAAAAAAGAACGAGAAATATGTATTCAAGGCTAATAAAGGACACGTATTAATAAGGTTTAAACTAGGAGATTGAGTTTAGTGCATATGAGGAAGGAAAGGTTTTCTAAACAAAAGAGATTAAAATTGATGCCTCGAGAAGATGATCCTTTTCAGATAATAGAGAGGATTAATGATAATGCTTTCAAAGTGGATCTATCAGTTGAGTATGATGTTAGTGCTACATTTAATGTTTCTAATTTCTCTTTATTTTATGTAGGTGATGATTCGAGGATAAATAATTTCGAGGAGAGAGAGTATGATGTGATCCAAGCAACACTAAGAGATCTCTTAGAGGTTCTAGTTGGTCTAGTGACAAGACTAAAGATTAAGAGGTTCAAATAGACTTTCAATGGGTTTATTCAAAACACAAAAGCTAAGGTGGGCTTCACAAAGATATTAAATAATGAAGTACAAGCCTTGAATAATTTAACTCATGTTTAAAAAGGACTTATAGGTGGACATTAAGAGATTACAAAAGGATTGGAATAAGAAGATTCAAACATGTTAGTTTTGACCTTTAGCTACTATTTTGATTGTAATTAAAGCTACAAAATGAATTTTAATGCGATTCTAGTTGAATTGGAAAGTAGATATCCATAGATTTCCAGTGAGATACGAAATCTCTTCTAATTCATTAAGACGAGAGAGAACCATACGATCTTGCCATCAAATTATGAAAACAAGTTAAGTCTTATTTAAATTAGTTGGGCTATTATTTTATTTAATTTTTAGTTATTATTAGGCCTTTCAAAGATATTAGGGATTTTATTTAAATTTGGGTTTATTTGATTACTATTAGTTGTTAGGTTTATCCATATTCATTAAGGATATCCTATTAGATTTAAGATGCTTTCTAGTATATTGTAGAAACTTAAAAAAAAAGGACTATTTTTAATAATAAAAAAATAACATTCTTATTATCTTTTGCATAATTGAGTGATTCTCATACTAAATTTTTAATTGAACTTATAAACTCTTTAAATGAATGATCAATTTTATTGTGATTTTATACTACTCATTTGAGTCTCTTTATAGGCGCAGGGTGAGAGTGATAATTGTGTATAACTTTGGTTCTCCAAGCTAGGTTCTTGTTGGATCAAGTTACAAACCATTAAAATCTGATTTTAACATATCTTGAAAGGTGACCGCATCAAAAGAAATCAACATATCCCAAGTAGCACATTAAAATATGGAGTAAATTAGTACAAAAGCATATAATCTCAATTAAGTATCTTGAGCATGGTTCAATTTGGACCAAAATTTAACTTATCAAAAAAATTTATTTAAATATATTGTTTAAAATCAAATAAGCCTAATTTAATTCCTTCTAGTTGAGCTTCTTCTTCTTCTTTTTAGTAGATTTTGATTTAATGAATGTTTAGTTAATAGTAGTTTTTTTTATTATTAATTAGGCTCAATTTTCGTTGCTTTTAAATTTCAAAACCAATACCAATCTGATTTTTTAAAAAAAATTTCTAAGCAAGATTATCCAAAAAAAAACCTAGTTAGGTTAGCTTAGATCGATTTTTATAAATATTTAAAATAATTTAATTTATTTTCTCACCTTTGGATCCTTCATTCAGTCATAATAAAATTTATAAACAATTATCTTATCAAAATTTTAAAAAGCTCCCTAAACATTCTTCTATACCATGAGTAGTTAAAAATTAGCACAACTACCATATAAAAATCAAATTCTGCAACATGAATAAATTAAATACTGTCTCTGTGAAGTTCACATTTAACGATCTTGTTTTCCAATTAGGATTACCCTAAGTTTTTTTTTTCTGACATTTTATTCCTTGAATTTATAAGTTTTTTATACAGAGTATAGGAAAAATTTGACAAAGTATATACTCTCAAATTATAAATCTTTTATGTAAGAAAATATTCGATCTATTTTAATGAAACCATAACTAGCTAATATTGTTAACATAGTGTTATATCATCTCTTTAAATTCTCATTCTTGAAAAAAAAATATATGCATTAGTTGTATAAAAATAAAGATCAATATAATAAAGTATATAATACTATAACACTTTATTTTCTGTCAAAATTATAATTATAATTCTAACTCTAAGACAATCACACTATCTTATGGTGCTAATTTTTTTTATTTTATATCGAGTTAAGCTAAGTGTTTGTTGGACTTTTTTTTTTGGGTGAAATAATTTTTTTTAAAAATTTTAATACGATCAAAGTATGAATGCTAAGGATTTATTAAAATTTAGAGTTCGATTGAGATATAAGGAATTGAAAGATATTTTATTTCATCAACTTTATTAATTTCATGTTGAAAAATATACAAATTAAAAAATATTGAAAATGCAATAAAAATTGAGGGGCTAATCTATACAAAACCAATTACTTTGTATACATTAAGAAACATTTTCAACTTATAGTTATTAGAGTGGTCTGATAAATCAACTCAGTAGCTTACTTGATTTGAATCAGATTTTTTTTAATTATTTTGAAAATTGATCCCATTAAATTTGAATGACTTAATTAAATTTGAGTGAAATTCAATTGTGTTAATTCTAAAATTTTATTTTTTATTTTTATTTAAAATAATATTATTTTATTTTAAAAAAAAATTCGACATTGACATAAGATGATTTTAGTAAGACGAGCCCTTAACTGGTCAAAATCCAAGATAGGTTTGAGAGCTATGACTACAATGTCAAGTATTTGGTGTACTAAAATCTGGTCCCAATGCCCTTAACTATGCCCTTAACTGGTCACAATGCATGTGGCTTGGGTTTTTCCCTCTGGACTGTAAAATCTGTAAGGTATCTTCGTACCAAAATAGTGTCAAAAGTAAATATCATTCGTCCAGCTAATTTTTCTCTTGCCACTTGATAATCAAGCGACAGAGCATCCAAGCAAGAGACACCACGAGCCGTTTCCATAAATTTTGAATCTTTTGGGATGGAATTAATATCATCGACGTGACATTCTGCACAAGATAATCGTCTGCTTTTTTTTGCAGTCTTCTCCCTCCATACCGTACAAGATAATGATTTTTGGCTATTGACTTTTACTGGAAAAAACGACAAGTATAATAATGTTGTCAGATTTGCGATGCAATGGCTAGAAGATAAGAGCTGTTGATTTTGGCGATATCTCAGCGGCTAAAAAGAACTAAGCAACGTTAGGCTGAGAGATTGGTGGGGGGTGTATCTTGATTCCAATTCGAGTCCCCAAGCGGCGGATCATTCATCCTAGAGGCCGTTGCTTAGAGCATGACAGGTCAATTCATCCTCAGAACGCCGGTCTTTGAGTTTGCACTTGCACCCGTCCACAATGGAACCCAACAAAAAGAAGAACAATCTGATAAGAAAGGGGATCGCAATGATCCTATTACTAGAAACACCAGGTCAAATCAAATTTTAACAAATGCAAGTTCAGCTACAAGGAAAGATAACCATTTCTATTTGCACTAAGGACTGAAGGACAAATGATTGATGCATGGAACCATAATTTACTGTAAAACAATTTTCTTTCACAGGCATTGCTAGACGGTATAGGTGCAAAATTAGTAAAAACGCCACTGCTCAATTGTGGTCCCCTTCCCATCCCACCAAATGGTGTCTTGGAAGGCTGAGTGCTGAGACTCTTGTAGTTGAACCAGGCCATTTCTCTTCAGTCTTCATAGCCACAAGCAAATAGACATTCCCAATCAACATTTCATTAGGTTGAGGCTGCTTCGTTAGTTATGTAGATTTGAGCTTTATCTGCCTGTAAATCATAGTGTAGAATAAACTGTAAACTACTTTAACCAACCAAGGAAAAATTGAAACAAATGCATGGGAAAAGTATTCCAATAGGGTTACCTCCTTCTCCCATTCACATTTCATGGTGACGACAGAGAGTACCAACGTTTGAACCACAGTTCCGCATATCATTCCAGCCCAGAGACCCTGTCCAGTTCTCATTTAATTTAGGCATAGGAATCTTGTTTCAAAGAGAAGAAAAACGATACATTTCAAACAAGCATTTTAGAAACTGTTGTTTCAGCTGAAAGTTTCCGCATGGAAAACAATTATTCTGGGATTTGTAAAATGTACTTTTTAACACAATCGCAACATTTCAGCTTGAGAATTCAAATTTTTAGCTTCCATTCAATGTGAATAATATGAATATGCTCATATTAGTAACAACATGGTTGCACTCACTTTAATACCAAAGTGGAGCAACCAACCCAACAAGAACCCAAGAGGCACCCCGACTATGTAGTAGCTTCCTATGTTTATATAAGCTACTAATGCTTGCCAACCAGATCCAATTGCCACACCTGGAAAACAGTACATGGCCATCAAAACCATAGTAATTCTAAATACCATTTGCGTTTCAATTCTAAATATCAAATTCTTGTTTTGTTTCTGACCTGAAAGAACTGGCTGTATGCAATTGAGCAGAATGGTGAATGCCAGCAAGACTGCTAACTCATTAACCATTAAAATAACAAAGGAGCTAGAGGTGAAAATCATCGCAAGCTTCTCAGGGAAGGCTATGACAATTGACCAAAACAATAGTCCAACCACTAGAGAGGTCAATAATGACACGATGGTAGCAAATTTGGCACCTTTTGCATTGCCTGCACCTAGTTCATTTGCCACGCGAACCCTACACAAAGAAACTTCCACATAATTAGCAAGGGAAGGGGAAACTGAACTTCCACAATCCTAGAAACCAGAAAAGAAAAAAGAAAAGGGTCATCTTCCGACACCAAACCCAAGACATTGTTTACGTACTTATATGATCAAAGACGATAGAGGGTAGCCCAGACCATTGAAAGATTGGGTTTAGCTTATGGTTTGGCTTAATTTATTTTAACTTTTTGTTGAGTTTTATTAATTTGACTTTATTTATTGAGCTTGATTTAATTATTGTTGGGAATTTTATTCAGTTGATTATAAACTCAATTGGTTGTTCTAGTTAGAATTTTAGTATCTATATCATACTTTTCTAAATGTTAGACCATTGTTGATGAATTGAATAAAAATTACAAAGTTGCAGACTTTTTCAACCCCTATTCTTTATCTTCTTCAACTCCTCTTTATTTGGCTTCTTCTTTGTAGCTTCTTCTTTTCTCTCTTCTTAACTTATTACTTTATTTTCAAATCTCTTTTGCCCTGCATCAATTATTGCCATGCATGTATGTACAAGGAAACATAGGAAGCAGGATTAAAATACCATGCAAGACTAATAAATCACTGCTTTTTGATATGTCTGTCCGTGCAAACTGTTGATTTGAACTTAAAGGTTTAAACTACTTGACAGACAAACAAAAAAATTCCTAGCAGCGACAGAACTACCATTCAAAATCCAGCCAACATGAGATTGATGTAACCAGATGTAAAAGTACCAGCGACAGAACTACCATTCAAAATCCAGCCAACATGAGATTGATGTAACCAGATGTAAAAGTACCAGCGACAGAACTACCATTCAAAATCCAGCCAACCTGAGATTGATGTAACCAGATGTAAAAGTATGAGTTTGCTGCAACTAAACCTTTGCTGCAACTAAACCTTCTAGGCAGACATATTTTGACTAAAAACTTCCAAAGGTCTGCAAATAAAAGTATTCCAGACATGACAACATTTTGTTTCCAAACACATTCCTGTGAGTTCTAAAGGAAC
>Ga0325404_1001489_pt1 | contig 24788 bp, 14 predicted proteins | sample PopdelMetagenome_18_FD_205664 | JGI IMG/M metagenome (GOLD analysis project Ga0325404, IMG submission 205664) | Populus deltoides microbial communities from Bellville, Georgia, United States - Xylem-Control-R1 | ecosystem: Host-associated > Plants > Phyllosphere > Stem > Wood/Secondary xylem...
GTTAATGTTCGATTAAACCGCCGTTCGATTGACGAGCACATATCTATCATTCCAATCTCTACCCTCCTTCTCCTTGTTCTTATTCGAATTTGGTTTTCATGTGGGTATGATAATACCATGGAAACCAGTACTGTCGAAATCCTGTGAGAAGAATTTTATGAAACAGGACAGACGGCAAGAAAACAAAGGAACCCATTGGTTCCAACTAAAGCACGCGGGTTACGTATAGGGTAAAGTAGCAATCTAATTAATTCCTAGATCTTAATTTTAGAACTCTAATGAATTGGGAATTACAAGTTGGTCGCTATAATATAATAGATATTCACATATTTTGTGACGAGAGAACCGAGATTTTCATTATCACGACAAAGGGGTCGTCACGGGCTGTATTATGCCTGGACTTGGAGCCAGCTTAATTATTATTAATCAATTATAAAGGGTGGAAAACCATTATGGTTTTAGCTAGGGCCATGCACGATCGATAAATGAGGATTAAAAAAAGATAGTATTAGTGTTTTTATGATGATGCCATGGGGAAAAGGGAGATGATTATTCCGGCTAAATGCTCGACCAAAATGCGCCTCACGGTGTCCCGACCCCGAAACAACATGATTGTGCATGTCCTTCTCCAAGCACTTGCTAGTTCAAAGGACCGGGAACTACACAGGCAGGGAGGCAGACACTTCAGTCATATTTAAGAGAAATTAATTTTGCTCCTGTTTTAACAAGAGAAAGAGATCAATATTGTCGACAAGCAAACTCTTTTATCTCAGTTCATGATTATGCAACGGAGCTCATGCCAGATTGTGCATGCAAGGCCTTTCTCGCATAATATTAATTAATTAATTAATTAGTAATATGCATAGAGATACGTACGTAGTTGCGCAAACGCTATATGATATATATGATTCAAATTAATTAAAATAGAGTACATCTCCTAACTAGAATTTAATTAAATGGTATTTTAGTTATTTTTTTTTTCTTTTTTCCCATCAATCTATAGCTTCTAAACTAACCGGCCGGGGGTTGTATAATACTATATATATTTTAGTTTTTTTTTTCTTAATAAAAAAAAATATCATAGTGTACGTCAACTTGTTATCTCTCCCGAGTATATATTAAGAGGGTGTTTTTTACCTGATGTATTTAAAAGGAAAGTAATTTCTGTTGAATGCTAATTTTAAAACTTAAATCTAAAAAACAAATTAAAAAAAGGCATACCTTTTAGTCGTTTTACAACTCTACTATGTATACTCCGTGGTAGTTAATAAATAAGAATTATTGAATAAAGAGACGAGAGAAAAAAAAGAAAAAAGAAAACTAAGTCAGCTACGGCGGCACATACAGTAGCATATTTTATACATAAAGAGAGGGACCCTACGGAGAAAGTGGTTGTGTAAGCCACTGAGCTAGACATTCATCCGAGACAAGGGTCTTTGTTTCCACCTCCGTACTTGCTGTTGCCCATCGTCATAATCCTAAGTTTCAGTATAAAACAAAGGACAATTCCCCATTTTGCACAATAACTTCATATTTGCATTGCATTCATCACCCTTCACCTTCGATCTGCTATATATCCTTAATTGTATCAAATACATATATAGTCCGTCTATTTAATAAATTAATTTGAAACAGATCAATCACACCATGTCCAGGATTCATCCTTCTGATCAGAGCAGATCCCATGGCCATTTGTTGTTTAAGAATCACAAATTAGGCAGCAGGACGCGGCCGCTTCATGATGATGATGATAAACGTAGTGATCAGTTACCAGCTGATCCATCTGTAATGCTCACCGTATGGAAGAGATCCAGCATGAGCTTCCAGGGTACCGATGGATTCACTGTTTTCGACCCCCATGGGACATTAGTTTTCAGGGTTGACAATTATTCCAGGAAGAATGGTTATGGTCTTGTCCTCATGGACGGGGTTGGCAATGCCTTACTTTCCTTGAAACCCAAGGTACGTACGTATAATGTGCATCAACTAGTTCATCAAGGCTTTATTTTTGCTATGTCAACTCCTCGTGTCATGGCCTGATTCGATGTTGTTGATGTTATCAGACGCTAAGCATGCAATACCAGTGGAATGCATACCGAGGAGATCAAGACGGGTGTGAAAGGACGTCCAAAGTGTTCTCAATGAGGAGCCCGTCAGTGCTTTCAGATTTCCACGCTGCAGGCCGCAAACATGTAGCAGAGATCTTCATGGGAACACGATTAGGTGGTCGTCGTCATGATCAAAACATGCCAGATTTCAAGATTCAGGGATCATTCCGGTCGAGAGATTGCAAGATCGTCAAGACTTGTACCGGAGAAGTAGTGGCAAGGATATCTAGGAAGAGAGTGAACAACACTACCATTTTACTGAGCGATGATGTGTTCAGCTTGGTGGTACAGCCTGGTTTCGACACACACCTTATTATGGCTTTTGTGATTGTATTAGATCGCATCAGCAGTAAGCCCTTTTCTCCTTTTTTGTGTTCTTAATTAATCATATATGGATTCTTCAAACCCATCTTGTAGTTTATATATTAATGCATAAACCAATTACTTAAAACACGCAACAGAATTCAAAACTAATAATATTCTCTACGCATGCTCTTTTCTTGAGTCATTAGCTCAAGGTTTTGATTGATTTTCATACAATGATCATGGTTTTCTCGCGCACACATGCATATAAAGCATATATATATATATATATATAGGAGGAAGTTTTTTCCAATCCTGAGTGGAGAAGTAATTATCCTCCATGAAAGGATGGATTCCCAGAGAAAAGTGGGCACATATTGCCTCCACACGATTAGAGATTGCAAAGAGGTAAATCATGCAGGCACCATGACCTTCTTTCGAGCTCATTAAGTGGCCCTATATATGATAATAATAGTAATAGTAAGGGTATCGTTTCTTTACCGGCAATTGGCCACCCATATTTCCATCGCCCACTAGCAGCTAACTATCTACCCGATTCTAACCGATTCAAGCCCAGCCCAAACTAACTAAATCTTAGCAGAAAAATGTTTTTTTTTGCACACCTTGATTAATTTTGATTATTTTTTAAAATATTTTTTTATTTAAAAATATAATAAAATAATATTTTTTTATTTTATAAAAATATTTTTAATATTAGTATATTAAAATAATTTAAAAACACCAAAAAATTATTAATTTAAAAAAATAAAAAAATTAATTTTTTTTTAAAATATTTTTAAAACATGAAAACAAATATAGCGAAGAGATGGAGAGAAGGGAAGAATTAAGGGGCAACATATATATGATCAACTGCTAACAAATATGAACGTCCAACCGAGAGTGCCTCAGATAATGCCCGAGTGGATTTCTTAAAAAACTCAACAATCCAGCCCCTCAATTTTGCTATCGGTATCCTGGATCTAATTCCAAGAGATCATTTGCCTGACAAAGAAGCGAATAATAGCATGTGATCTCGACCACAAATCACAACCTCATTGGGCTGCATGTGATGTTAGCGCTCAGGTAACTTCTTTATAGCGGTACCACTAACTAAATCAACGCTCAGTCAACAACCCATAAGGCTTGGTGGAGACTCAATCACCAGATACATAAGCTTTATCCTCATAATACCTCCTCTCACTTGCTGCCTTCTTCTGATTACGTTTCTGCATAGCAAAGATACACTTCTGTGAGCTTTAACCAGAATAAGCACGCACTAAAGAAACAATTTGTTCTTGTGAGTATGTCTCTATAATCAAAAGACTCCTCTACAATTTGTCAACAGAAGATAGCATGGTAGGGGCATAGGTGAACCTAATATGCTTCATGATTTGATACAATCCTCTTAATTATCGTGGCGGTTGTAATATCTAAAGGGCTATCCAAAACTTGGAAGATACCCATACTGATCGGCACAACACAAGGATTGTCTTTTTCCTGCAAGGCTAAAGAGAAGCATGTAAGCAACTTCTTAATTAGTAGGTGATTGTGTGTTTCCAGTCCTGCTGAGCTTCTAGCTACATGTATGATTTACCTTCAGAAAGTCATTGTTCTCTGCAACTGTCCCACGGACAACTGAAGAGATGTTGAAGGTTGTAATCTGCAGATTTGCATCAAGTCTAGAAAAATCAGCTAAAAAAGGCTAAACAAGAAATCAAAAAGTTGACTAATTAAAAGATCACCATAATTATGAGCAGAGAAAGAGAGAAGAAAAGGAATAAAAATCATAACATGCCTCGCACATCTGACTTAACACTGGTAGTGACTACCAGAGCAAAAACTTTCTCAAGCGCGACGCGCCAAGAATATGATTGAACAATCTGAGAACTGCTAGGAGCCAGATTTGCGAGTTTTAAGGCAGTTTGAGGTCTGCTTCCCTCAGGAAAGCAAAGACCAGATGGGGAGTAAACTAAGTTCAAGACTAGATAACATGATGAGCTCAAGCTATAATGTTTAATGTTAAGGATGCATGCCAAATCAGGGCCAAATCTTCATAATATGGTCATTCCCCCTTTCCTAGAGGGGAGAGCAGAGGAGGAGGGCCACCTTCATCTTGCTTTGACTTATTTTCCACCGAAATAATCTACATAGGTTCCCCATAGAAGTCATGGGCGCCTGTTAGTTTTAGTTGGCACGCTTATCACCTATGTTCGGATTCCACTCACGCATTAGAAAGAGAGCCTACCCATTCAAAATCATCATAGAAAAGAAGAAGAGGAGAAAAGGAGGAGGAGACAAGGATCTCCTCTCCTCCCCTGTGTATCCTCTCTTCCCCTGCTAGCTCAAGTTCCACCAAGAATTTAAAATACCAAATCAGGTAGTGAAATAGCCAGCCACTGCAAACTGAGAAAAACAACACATGCCAAGACAGGAATAAGAAGATGGCACTCATGCCTGTTACTGCTTATTCAAATTATATGATGTGTGCTTGTGGCATTATTACATATTAAGGACATTACAAATGAACAGTAATATGTATATCTGCTGGGATTTCAAGCATATTGACAAAGTCAGCAATGTCTAGAAAAATTACTTGGCATTTTTATAAAGATGAAGGAAACTAAAAAAAGATCACTTATTTATTCCACAAATGGAAAAACAAGAACAAAGAATAAGTTAATAACATACTAACCATGTCTTTAGATACTTCCCATGGAGCACCTATAATCACCTCATCCACATATTGACATGCCAACACAGTTAAACTTCTTTCATGAAGATTCATAATAGGACGGTGTGCTCCTCTTTTTGAACTGCCGGGAAACACTCTCAGATATGAGTCAACTAATTGAGGCTTAAACAATTAAGCATAACAAAGTAAAATCCATGAATGATTCTTCATAGACTACAGAATTTTACTACTATCCAATTACAATAATATTATTGTAGCTTTCCTGAGAAAAGTTCAGCACTATACACTAGTGATGTTCAAAAAAACCGACCAACTGATTAAACCAAAAAAACCGAGAAAAAAATAACCGAAAAAACTGAACCGATAGAAAAAACTGAATAAACCGATTAAAAAATAAAAAAAATCACCCGGTGCAGTCCGGTTCCGGTTTAAAAAAGCTTAAGCCGATTGAACCGGACCAAACCGAACCGGTTTAATTGAATCTAAAAGAGAGGTATAAAAAGAAACATTCTAAACCTAAATATCCTAACCCTACCTTTCCAACCCCCCTTCCTTTACCCTTTTTCTCTTTCTAGCCACCCCCCTTCCCTTCCCCCCCGCTTCATGTACTCTTACATCTTGTTAATGAGCTCCAGGTTCCTTTCTTGTCTTTCACAGCTCTGGATCCCACTCTTTCACCTCTCTAATTCCCATACTTTATTCAAACAGCTCTCAATTGGTTTTCCCCTTTCCCTCTCCCCTTCCCCTTTCCCCCATGTCAAGCCCCCCCACCCCTCCCTCCCTCCCTCCCTCCCTCCCTCCCTCTCCTTTGTGCTCTTCTCTCTCATATGTTAACATTAAATCTTACTTTATTTCATCACTCTGGTTTATTTTATACCATACCGCTCATCTCTTGAAAAAAGATCGCTAGCCTGACGTGATGGGCTTTAGCGAACAAGCAGGTCAAACCAGTTCTTATTAGAATCTCGTTGATTAGGATGCTTATCGTGAGTGGCAAATCGGCCTCTTGCTCTTTGGTTTATTTCATGGTCGCCTTGCAACAATGGTAGTAGCAAAAACATTTCGGTTTTTCTGATTTTAATGTTAGAAAACCGATCCAAACCGAACAAAACCGGTTCGGTTTGAACCAATTCTTAGTTTGGTCCGGGTTATAATAACCAGGAATGCTATTTTCTGGTTCGGTTGAATTTTTGGGTTAAAACCGGACTGAACCGGACCGTGAACACCTCTACTGAAGACAAGTTTTAACAAGCTATTGAAGCTCGAGGAATTTCAATTTCTATAGATAGTAGCACTATAATTCCAGGCAGCATCATAACTGCACTTAAAATCAAGCAGCCATCACTGAAGCACAAGGTCATCCAAAATTTTCTCAATAGTAACATGTGATGCCGAATTTCTAAGAACTCATATGATTATGAGAATATACAACTTCCATGTGTATTCATAAAATATTTCCACAAAACTCTGTATTCTTCCCTTGAGGCTAAATATCTGCAACCATAGATCGGGTGAGCAACCAAACAAATTTCCAGAGCAAGTGCTTGACACAACTGAAAGGTAGAACTATAGCCTAAATATAGACTAAACAAAAGTTAGATTTTATTTAAGTTTATTTGTTGATATTGATTTAATTATTGTTGGATATTTTATTTAGTGGGCTATAAGCCCAATTGTCTATTCTAGTTGGGGTTTTAATATTTATATGTTATTTTTCTAAATGTTAGACAATTTTTGATGAATTAAATAAAATTTGCAGAGTTGCAGACTTTTCCAACCCCATTCTTTCTCTTCTCTTTCTTTGGCTTCTTCTTTTCTTTTTTCTTTAGCTTTAAATTTCTTTTGTCCTGCATCAAAGTGCTTTGGAAAATTTGGCAGTTTCTTTAGAGCTGATTGATCCACTCCAATTGGATTCTAGCACTTCTAAGAATTTGTTCCCAATATGTCAATTCTACTATTTATTTAATTGAATAAGAAACTACTAAGATATAATTTTACCACTAATATGACTGAAATTTGTTGTTAAAAAGCAGCACTACTAGAAACGGATTGAATTAATGATCATAAAAGTGGGTACTGTTCCCATCCTCTAGCCACTTCATTCCTATGATCTTTCAAAAATTTGTTGAATAAAGAATAAGTCTCACTAATAGTTTCTTGTCACTATAGACTTATTGAATCCTAAGGTTCCTTTTATATTCCGGAATGTTGTTTTTTTCGAGTTTTGAAATTTTCACATGGCTTCTGTATTTCTTGCCCAGGGATAGTGAGAAACACAACTATGGGCATTGCAAACCAACGCTAACAACCAACATTCATAGTCCATTCAACAGTGTTACAGTAAGCTGTGAAGCATTGCCTATTGAAATCTTTTAATTACCATAAGATGAATATAATTCGCATCTTTTCCTAGTTCATTGTCATCTCAACATTTTGTATGGTGCAGAAAATCATCCTTCCTGGTTTAGAATTGTTAGTCTCATTCAACTTAAATTATATGTCTTTACCCAGGCATGGAGGGGCATTCCTAGTATATTCATCAGAGTCCCCAAAGCAAATGTTTAAACAGTAACATCATGAAGGTTTACCTATTTGTATCTTTTAGTCCCTAGAATTGTTAGTCTCATTCAACTTAAATTATACGTCTTTACCCAGGCATGGAGAGGCATTCCTAGTTTATTCATCAGTGTCCCCAAAGCAAATGTTTAAACAGTAACACCATGAAGGTTTACCTATTTGTATCTTTTAGTCTCCATTAGAGGAGATCAATGTCTCTATAATGTTACAAGAGGCTATTTTCTAGCGCTTGAAGCAGAACACTTCCCTTTTTTCTTTTTTTAACAAGCTAGCATAAGGCACATAATATAAATATAAAAGCAGCAAAGTAAATTCCAAGAAAGCAAAGACAAAACCAGGAGTATGGAAATAGGGTGTAAAGATATCAGAACACAGAGCGCTACCTGACTATATGATCATTGTGTATTCCAACAAGAAGAAAATCTCCAAGCGCTCAAGCAAGCTTGAGATCTAAACAATAGATAATGGTCATTATTCACATAGAGGCACACACCACTCACTTTAGCCAACTAAGCTTAGCTAGATGGAATGAACTGGACAAAATTCTTTGCACCATCTCATACAATCCAGGACATTATCATACAAAAGCTTTCTTTCCAGTCTACTAGTCACGAGTTACTACGATTTCTCTCATTAATTTTTTTTTTAACTGTTGACATAATTTGAGTAACCACAAGTGCAAGGCATATGGATGTTTCCCTTGTTTCAGCACCAAGTGGTTCCACTTTTAACATATACTATGCTCTTTTTTTTTGTCTTTTATTTTTCACTCATCTATCAAGGCATCCCTGCCTTCCTGCGCTTGCTTTTGAACTCACTACCCCTCTGTTTTCCAAAGCCGACACTAGGTTCGTAGATCATAACTTCATTTTACAGCATTCTTAAAACATAATCCTCACGAATCAGCAAACATCAAACTAGGGGTGTTAAAAAAACCCTGGTATATTTGTAATATTTGCATTATATAACTTGACTCAACCCATCAAAGTCAAATAATATGGATATTATAGATAATAGCAGGTTAAAAAACCTAAAAAATAGATATTACAGATGATAGCAGGTTAAAAAACTTAAAAAATGGATATCATAGGTCAGGTGGCGGGTCATAATTTTTAAAACCCGATCAACCCGACCCAACTTGTATACTCTATACTCTGTTGTCTTTATATTTGATAGTTTGTGTATTGAACATTTATTTTTATTTTATTTAGAAATTTTTTGACTTCAAAGTTATTATTAGTGAGCTTCCTATTAGATTTATTTAACGTGATAAAACAAAAAAGCTCATCTCTTTGCCAGGGAAGGTAACTAGAATTTAATAATGGTGTAAAGTATTAAAATTAGACCTAACATCGAGGATGTCATAGCAACTACAATACATACCGTAGATCTGCCTCTAAATACGGACTTATAAAATTAGCAATATAATCCCAACTTGTGAATATCTGTAATATCTACACAAAAATTAACTCAACCTGATATATCCAACCCGCTTGGGTCCAAAAAAAATTGAATGGGTCAGGTTTACAATTTATAAAATATTAGAAGTTAGGTATGATACAATTATAGGCTCAACCTGACCTAACTATATCAATGAAGACCCATAATCAAACAACAACAAAGATGCTTTTTCTAGATTTATCCACCTTTCACTAGTTTATGGACCGCTCCCTAATCAACATCAGCCTTCTTAATAAATATTGATAATATAGCGAAACGTATCAATTTTTCTAACCTCCGAGCCATCATTCACAATGTTCCATTTCTTGTCATGACGAACTAGCATCAACATATTACAGCTTCATCGCTTCTAATTTAAAACATTGAGTTCAAAATGTCTCTCCCAACAATCTAATTTACAAGTTTCTTTATATTGGTTATCCATGAAAAACCATGGTGATCAGCAACCAACATCATCTTAAACATGATTCTCTGACATATCAATGCTCAGAGTAAACAACACAAGGCTCACTCCCAACCCCTAGTGTAAGGCTGACATGACTTGCAAGTAGCTCATCTTTCCTTCCATTTTTCTTAAACTAGTCAGAGGATCATCACAAGCACGAAAGAGTAAAAAAAGGCAAGTGCAAATGGATAATAAAAAGATGCACTTCACACATAATTGGGGAAGAATAACTAGAAGGTGTAGAAATCAGAGGTAGATTGAATTTATTCCATACGAACAGAAGAAGAAAAGTTTAAAGTCCAAAAAATTAGCCACTTGTATCTCAACAGGCACGGGCATGAGAAGACACAAGAAAAGCATAACACACCTCGACATGTCCAGCATGGAAGAGATCAAACGCACCATCAATATAAACTATGCGAGCATCCTGCCCTGGCCGCTGAAATCACTTGTGTAGAAAATTGGTTGAGAAATGGCATTGTGGATATAATAATATTTGCATAAAAACAGCAGAAATTCACTTAGAATATGGAGAACGCATTAAAGACGAACTAGATATAAATCTTGTTTCAGTAATCCACTTTTACGATAGAACTTTACCAGCTTCTGTTTGAACAAATGGTGGGTAACAGGTTACAAGGTCCTAGCTTTTGTGAGAGGCACAAAAGTTGCACAACAAATGAGGACTCAAGCATTGCACAATGCCTAGTGCTTGTTTGAGATGAAATGAACGCCACCCAGTTAGTTGCAGAACATGATTCCACACAGGAAAAGGCGCAAGGTTTACCGGCTCTTGGTAGCAATACCCAATAAAGTGCAGCAAGCAAGGAATCACTATAGATGTGGAAAACTAATAATGAAATTACTGTTATTAGCAGAATGATGAGTAACTAACTGGATATCTTGTCATTGGAGAATTGTACAATTCTGCGTGAAGTAGGAAGGAAATGAGAAACCCGAGTTCCACTTCCAGATCCACCGTCTTCAAATTTCTGGCTGTGCCCATGGCTAAACTGCCTTTGCAATGACGACTGGTTGTGGCTGTCACTAATGGATCTCTCTCGAGTACACAGAAGCATGCGACCTGTTTATTCACAACAACAACAACAACAACAATTATAATTCCATGAAATACACACACAGACACACACATCTTTTTTCTTTTCTTTTCTTTTAAAAAAGAATAAAAATAAATAAATAAATAAATTACCAACGATATCCGTGCTGGAAACGCCTTCAGTGCGCTTAATCTGTTTGTAACGGTCAGCTTTCTTAGCGAGCGCATAAGCATCGGTGCCATCAGGGAGGACGCAAGGATCATCGCCGTGAATAATATAATCAATATTATATTCATCAAAAAGCTTCTTCATGAAGTCTGCAGTTATAGCGTATGGCGCATCTGAAATCACCTCGTCCACCCATTTCAGCGCATTCACCATAATCATCCTTTCATGGACAGGTGTCACTGGAGGACCTTTATTGGCTATAATTTCGTCGTCGCTAACAACGCCCACCACCAATTGATCTCCGAGGGCGCGTGCTTGGCGGAGGGCGTTGCAGTGTCCGTAGTGCATCATGTCGAAACAGCCGTCCATGTACACTCGAATTGGCTTCTTCTTCTTCTTCTTCTTGTTTAAAGATAATGACCAATTAGACCTCCATTCGGCGCCGGACTTGAGATATAACCCTAAGAGGGATACGCCAACCGCAACCACCAAACATGTGGCTACAATCTTCACCTTCTCGGGATGCAGTGCAATGTCTGAACCACCATCAGCTCCACCTCCACCACCACCCATTGCTTTTATTTTTGCTTGTTTTCGAAAATAAAGAAAAATTGGGTGTGTTATATTCTAACGTCTCTCTATTGAAGGTTTTTTTTTATCTTCATTCCATTTCGCTCTCTTCTCTTCTTTTCCCCAATTGGACTATGGGCCTTGCTCGGTTATATGACAAATCCAAAGGCATATAATTGGGCTTATTGGCCCACAAATAAATCCCTCGGGCCTCAGCTGTACTTGGGCTGTTTTGCGCCAGAGCCTAACCCTACTTTGATGAATAGGAGGAGTATTGAATAAAAAGATAAAAAGAAGAACAGAAAAGCAACGCTTGTCAACTCTTCTGTTAGTAACGAACTTCCAATGACGGAAAATTGAAGCGAAGCGAGAAGCGACAGCCTTGCACTACACGCCGCCTCTTTTAAATTTAATTCCTTAAATATTTTTAACATGAAAATATAAATATATAAAAAGGAATATAAAACAAAGGAAAAGGATATAGAAGAAAGAAAGAAAGGAATATACTACGGCATAAGAGGGAGGATGGAGTAGGAGCAGCTTGGACTTGAAATCCATTTAATTAATTGAATTATTATTTTCGATCTTCTTCTATCGAAAATTCACCGCTTTTTTTTATTTTTCTGATAGTAATTGGGATTGATTATTTGACTCAAATCAGCAGAAAGTTGCTGTTTTTTTTTTTTTTTCCTGGAGATCAGATCAGATTAGAAATGGCATCAACAGAGGGTCTGGTGCCGATAACCAGGATTTTCCTGGCATCTTATTACGATAAATACCCTTTTACCCCTCTCCCCGACGATGTTTCTCGCCTTTCCTCGGAGATCCGCTCCATGACCTCCGATTTGCTCAAGGACTCTCCTCCCTCCTCTCAAGGTTCACTCCCTTTCTTTTCCCTTTTTTTTTTAAATAATTACAACAACAATAATTGTTCAGTTTATTTATTTATTTGGGTGGGTGGTGATTGATTTTTAGATGAAAGCTTATTGCTAAAAGAATCTGAAGGAGAGTCTCCTCATAAAATTGATGAGAATATGTGGAAGAACCGAGAACACATGGAAGAAATTATATTTTTGCTTCATGAATCTCGCTGCCCTCAGCCCGTAAGCCTCCATATTTTTTTTATATAATTTCTCATATTTTTTACACAAATTCTTTGCATTATCTTACATTATTTGTTATGTAATTGTAGCTTCAAGATGACAGTGAACTCTCTACTGTTTTTAACAACATGAGATATAAGTTTCAGAAGACTTTGAACGTATTGCAAGATTTCCAAGCAGTGAATTCTGATCATGTGTTCAACACAGGTTATTTCTCCATGCATCAATTATTTTCCACTTTAATCTTTCAGAAGAATGCTGCATTGCCTATGTTGACTCATATGTTCTGTTGAAATGCTTTGAGTTTTCTGAATTGGTCATTTTATTTCCTTTTTTTAACTTCTGCGGCGGCGATTCATCTTATTCACAATCTTGATCCCATTTACCATTTCTTCTCGGTGCACCAATCTTGACCTTAGCATTAAACAAATGAATGATCTTCTTAAGGTACACCAGAATTCAATGCATGCTTGGTTTTATAATCAGATTTATGTGGTCACTGAGATTGATTTTAAGTGCCTTGGAAGAGATGGCATCACGGCGGTTATCTTTTTGCCTTTTGGAGTTTGGGTTAATACAGGATTGTACTAATTCAGATTAGTTTTTGCAATATCTGAGAAAAATTTCAATGCGGTTCTGAAATGGGACCTTAGGTTAGCAATATGCTAGCTTATCAGGGTTACTTGCCAGCAGTTTACTTCTTAGCAAATCAGAGTTTCCCTTTTGTATTCTTGCTAGCAGGTTGCTGATAAAGGTTGTAGGCTGTTTAGTCACTAGTAAATGTTTATCTCTGAGTGCAAACCATCTTAAAATGGTGAATTACATGTACTCAATACTAATAATTAGTGTGGATTAAGTTTGTAACAGGAAAATTTTTGATATAAATCACAGAACTGAGTTTAATTTGAGAAGTTATACTGTACTTCTCAAACGCTCAGATTTCATAATTCGATCACTAACTAACTTTGAGTTTATGAGTGGAGAAAATAGATGAAACTGTTGACTTGGTCTCTTCTGTCTTCTGTTTTTATTTGAGAATTATTTGAGGATTACCTTGATACAAGCAGGCTGCTATCCTCTTCCAAAGGAATAGAATTGATTCATTAATTAGTGATAGGCATGAGGATCATAGTTATGCATGGTTTTCAACCTATCTTGTTGGTTATTCAAGATACCAGCTGAGGTGAATGGTTTAGGCCACTGCCAGGATTTTTGTACTGATGTTTGCTAAGGTGTTTGAGAACTTGCTTTCATTCAGTCATGACCTACATGCCTCAAGATTTTCGGGGAACGCTTATCAGACAGCAAAGGGAGCGGTCAGAAAGGAATAAGCAAGCAGAGGTTGATGCGCTCGTTAATTCTGGTGGAAGTATACGTGATCGATACGCTCTGTTGTGGAGACAACAAATGGATAGGTGAGGCACCTTGGTTTTTGTTTTACAGATTGTGGTACTCAGGTGCTCTGCCCTGCTATCTTTGAAGTGATTTCATTAGAAGATAAGCTGAGAGATAAGAAAGCTTTGTTGTTTTCATTTTGTTTAGCTTTTTCTTTTTTGGTTATTTGGAGGATGTCTTATCCTTTGTTGTGAGCCGGCATGACCTTTCATATTGTTAAGTATATTTTTTTTATTTGTAATTAAAAGAAATGATGCAAGGGGCTATACAGTCCTGACCCAAATGCTGTATCCTACCAGGAGGAGACAGTTAGCACAGCTTGGTTCAGCAACAGGTGTATATAAAACTCTTGTGAAGTACTTGGTAGGAGTTCCTCAGGTACAATCCTACCTTCTCCTCACCTCCCTTTTGGCCTAGGTTGTTTGATTTTATTTTTTTTTTGGTGGGGGCATCGAAGTATTTCCTTTTATGTTGTGTTTGGTATGGGGTGAAAATTTTGAAGGGGAAATGTTAAGCGGGGCAGATTTAAAAGGTGTGAAAAAGGATTAAGGGATGAAGTGTTAAGGACGTTCAGTTGGAGGTGGGAAAATTAGAGATAATAGTAGGTCTTAGTGAAGGTAAAATCAAATTTTAGGTTAAATGCAATTGTAAAAAGAAAATAGATAATTTATAGTTGTGGTCCAAAATAGATGTGGAAAAAAAGAATAAAAATAGTATTAAATGGAAAAAAAGAAAAGAGAAAGGACACAGAACCCAAAATCCCCCTCTCAAAAAATTTCCTTATCCCTCCCCATGAGGTTAATGTTTAACTCGTTCCCTATAACTTGTACCAAACATAAGTAAAGGAGGTGAAAATTTACAACTTGACCCCTGTACCACACGTATCCTTGGTCTAATCTTTTTGGGAGCTAATGGTTAGCAATATCAATTTTGTTTGCCCTGGGCATTTTTTACATACTTAAGCATCAATGTTCACATGCAACTGACGTGACGCCTTCCTTCCTTCATCTGATGCAGGTTTTACTAGACTTCATTCGCCAAATAAATGATGACAATGGGTATGCACCTTTATGTTTTTGGAAGTATTTTGTACTCCTCTTTACATTACTGTATATGCTCAGTGCCACTTGTCAGACAAATAGATATATGGAAATCATCATGAATCTGGTACCTAATTGATAATGTTTGATCAAAATCTTAAATGTACAGGCCCATGGAAGAGCAAAGACAGCGTTACGGACCATCTTTATACAGTCTGACAGCAATAGTTCTCTTGATTAGACTATTCATTCAACTTGCTTGGGGGAGATTTGAGGCTAAAAAATTGTGGGTAACTTGCTGCCTTTACTGAGTTTTCTAATGTTTAGATGTAGTATGTTGTCATAAGCTAGATATATGTTTTACTGTATCTTGCCAGTGCTGTTGTGACATTTTCCATGGGTTGCTTTTATGCCTTTTTGCTGTGGTGTATATTTTATCAGAACCAGGGATCAAGTTGCTGTCCTGGAACAAGCTGTTGATGTCTACACTTATGAGTTCAGAAGGTTCATCACCTTCATCAGGTATTGCTCCTGCTTCTATTGTGATGGTGGTGATGCTACTTCTACAATTATTTACATTAGCATCGCCATTGTTGTTACTTTTTTTTTTTAATTAACTAAAACCATCACCATCATCATTTTGCTATCCTGTTGATAAATGCTCTTGGAGTTTAAAGGGATATTTCTCTTTCCATAAACTAGTCATTTTTTATGTTCAGTGAAAATAGAAAAAATGAGATGTAGGAGGGGCTTACACAAATCTGCTAATGTGGATTAAGGTTGGGTAAAATTGGAATTACAGGGTTGTTGAAGGTCAACAAAGATTCTTGGGGCATGTTGATGAAATTTTGTTGAAAAGGTTCTCTTTTACGATTGTCTTAGCTACAAGAAATTAAGATAGAGTGTAGATTATCTATGGAGAGCAACAAATCATCAGGTTGGGGGCCAAATTTGATAGATCAATTGATGCAGAATTTGTTGGGAAAATACACGGGAGTTTAGGGTTTTAAGTGGTGCCATAAATGGGATATGATTGGGTGAAAAATCAAGAAAATGAGCAACTCTTGTAGCTGCACTGTGCTACGAACAGTATGGGAACATTGTCAGGGTTGGAATCTTGGGATTTTTGGTGCTACATGATGGAGGAAGACATCAAGATTTAAGTGTAACTTTTTATTGATGAAATAAGGTTATTGTGATATGAGTAGTTAGAGAGGTGATACTGATTTAGAATAGAGATGGTAAAAGAACATTTCTTGAGCATAATGAGGTAAAATATTCATTCAAACTTAAAGTAAAGCATGCATTAATTTATTAACAAAACTCTACAATATTACAAGAGTATGTGGTTGTTTATATTCATTTGGAATTCCTTACGCAAAAATTCTCTAATTATGACCAAACTTGAACATGAAAAGAGATAGGGCTTGTATGCCCTGTTTTTTACTGGTGGAAAACAATGGTTTGTTTTTATAAAAGAAAATCCACTGAGAAGGAAAATTGGGATTTTCAATTTTAATATGATAGATAATAATTAATGTTTTGTGTGATCTATATTAGTTGTTCTCATGTTCATTTGAATGTTTGTTTTGTCAGTGAGGTATTTGCAAATTCCCCTTTCTTTATTTCAGCAGAAGCTGCTGGTGCATTAGAAGCTAGGTAAGTTTTTCAGGTTTTCACCTTCTAATTAGCATCAGTACTTTCAATTTGAACTTTTCTATTTTGTTCTATACAGAAACAATGATGACTACAAGGAGATAAATGTTCCAGCTGGGAAAACTCACGAGGTTTGTTTTAAGCACTATTTGCAGGATTTCTGTTCATATTGTGCGCACGCGCACGCTTGTGTGCGCGCATAAATGAATCAAGTGGAAGTTAAATCTTTCATAGTTGCTTGCTAATTATTCTACACACTTGGGAGGAGCTTCATTGAAATTTGCTGAAAGCTTTTTTTTTCTTTTTGAAATGCACAAGACTATATTAATCTCCTTCTAGACTTTGTGCCTGCTAGCATATGAACAGGAATTTGTAAAAGAGTTCAACTGTAGATTGCTCTGGAGAAGTTCATTTGTGTGCTCAGATGACCGGCTTGTTTTTTTAAATGTTCTCTCTTTTCCATTGTTTAAATGCAATTCCTGTAGCTGCTTGGAATCTTTTACATCTTTTCAGATGTTGACTTGCTAATGGTAACGGCATTACCTTTCTAGGTTTCATTGTCTGTGGAATCAGTGAACTCATACATTGCTTGGGATTTCAGTTTGATACAAGGCAAAATTAACATGGTAGTATTCTCAAACTATTTCTTGAGCTGGGTTCTTAACATGAAATCTGTTTTTGTTGCTCTTTCAATTATTTTTAGCTTCTGGGGTGTTTAGCAAACGAAATTTTCCATCTTGGTAATCTTCTTGTTCATGCTGTCAATCCTTACAAGCTTTTGAACTTTGTCTGCTGTATTTTAAAATTAGATACTGCAGTTTTAACTTCCCATTTCCTCTACGCAGTACAAGAAAAACTGTTTTTCTCTTAGTTATATCCATTCAACTGTAGAGGGTGACATGGACCAAGCACATTTTTAGAAATTATTTTATCAGGCCTTATGTCACAGTCAGTATTCTGTGAATTACCTACAGAAGTTGTCATGTAGATTAGAAATGAGGTTTCCTATTTCAATTGCAACGTTCAGTTTTCATTTATTGTTTTAGACTCTTTGTGGATGCCAATATGATAGTAAGTGGAACTGTCTTAATTCCCATGCCAACATCACCATCTACAGTGTTGTCACAATGCATGTCAAAATGTCAGAGCAGCAACACCTTTAGAATTTTATTGATCATTTTTTTTTTAATTATCCTTTTTACTCATTTTCCAAAATTCATATCAAGAACTCAATTGCCTTTTTTCTCCTCTCTTTTTCCCTTTAAATCAATTATTGTTGAGTTTCTCCAAATTTACTGAAGGGTTTGATGGGATTAAAAAAGGTGTCAAAAGTGGGAGTTGTCATTGAATAAGAAACTCGGAATGTGACCGATGACAAACTAGATTGATGACTAGGAAATTAGTATCAATTTCATGTGTGTTCTTTCCAAGAAAGATGCCTTTTGTGGTACTGTCTGCATGATGCAATGAAAGCAGTTGGATGCTTCCTGTTTTCACAGGGGTTCTCCATTTATCTAGTGCTAATTAGGTGGTTTGGGATTAATTTGAAGACGTTATGTTAAAGCTTTCTGGTTAAACTGGTATGTTTTGGTTGTGCCTTGTAATGTTGAGAAAATCTGATGTAGTCATCAAACTAGAAAAGGGAAGGTAAAAAATCAGAGATTTGATTCGCATTTAAGCCAGGGTTGAACTGTGATGCTATTATTATCTCATAGTTTTAGCCTTTTTTATTTTATTTTTTGTTTCAATCACTGCCTTTTCCATCTTACTGGGGTTATATGTTGCTGGTCAGGATATTGGATTTAGTGTGGAGTGTACAGACCCTACAGGGAAAAAAACTGTAAGTTAAACTAGGAAATGTTTACTACTTTAGTAGTTTTTTTTAAAAAAAAAATTTCTTCAATTAGACCTTTCACTTATATTGGACTCCAAAAACAAAAGATTGTGGTTGACCTATTGTTGCTAATTTCTGATTTCCTGGTTTCGATTTTGTATTAATTTCTTTAATTATGTATTTTGTCCTTGCATGTACCTTGTGGCATGTGTGGTCCTTCCACAGCTGATACTACCATATCGACGTTATGAGTCTGACCAAGTGAGTTACTGACTATTTTACCACACCTTCTAATATGATGGATGGATCTCTTCATGATATAAATGCTGATACAGGGAGATCCCTTACCCATGACGTTGATGTTGTTACAGGGGAACTTCTCCACGTGCATATCTGGAAACTACAAGCTTATTTGGGATAATTCATATTCTGCATTTTTTAAAAAGGTGAGAAGGCATGCTGAGCATTAATAACATGATTCATTTGGATTTGGGACAATTTACTCCCTTTCTGCGAGACTAACATAACCTACTTATAGTGATATCAGTATGTGACTTGTTAAAAACAATGACTAGTAGTGAGCTACTGTGCTGCATTCACAATTATTTAAACATTGCTCGGGCCATCTCAATTTTTGTAATAGGTCCTGCGTTACAAGGTGGACTGTATACCTCCGGTTGTTGAGCCAGTGCAATCTGCAGGTGAAATGGAAGAATAACTGTCGCCTCCTTAGCTTTAGCATTTGCGCCAAGATGCTGTCTCATGGTGATTTGGATCAAATTTATTTGTACTTGTTGCCTCTTCTTTTTTTTTTTTTATCACATCCGATGAAAGAATGTTGCTTCTTGGTTTTGGCACGGCTTAATCCGCCGCTACACTAACTTGTTCTATGTTACCTGACAATCAGTATAACCCCATTCATCCAATTATTGCAATCAATGCCAGAGCAGCCTAGCAAATAACAAACTCCCAAGAGCAAAGAATATGGGAGGTCCCTTTTTTTTAAAAAAAAATTTATCCCTCTCGATAAAGAAAATGTTTGGATTTAAAAGGTTTTTGCAACACAAAAGTTATTACTTCTGATATTCCTACGTGATCAAGGATGGCATGGACTCTAAAAAACAAAGAGATGGCATGGTAGGAGGTGCCTACATGCATAGCTGAAATTGTCATCTCCTGAGAACTGCTCGCTACACCAAATAAGGTGACTGCATAGCACTAGTGGCAATGGCCGCTTGATTATGATTCTACTGTTCTTGATGCTTGAGAGTTGCATGAAGCAGTTGTCTGCTTTACAGAAAGGATTTCAGAAAGGTCATTCTTGAAGGTGATGCTGATTTGGTGATCGAGGCAGCAATATCAGAGCCAAACACGCCTTAAGGAGTTCCGTACTTCAACATGGTCGTAACAAGTAACAGAAGCTGTTGCAATGTCCATATATAGTAGTCGTAATTGGGCTGCCCACTTTGGGAACAAAGGGCCCTGAGTGAGAATCTTGATTTTGATAAATGTTTTTACTTCGGGATTGGGTCCAAAATAACCATGTAGAAGAAAATCTTGAACTATTGTTTAGGGCTGCTTGACCAAAGAAAAAAAAGCTACTTGCTGCAGCTGGTACCAATGCTTGAAACCTAGCAAACCACTAGAGGTCCGATAAGGATGGCCAGGCCGGTGAATCCAGTATCCAGAGCACAGAGGCAGATATCCAGAATTGAAGCTCGGACAGCGACCGGGAAGGGGGTATTTGATTGAACAAGGAACCTTTCATGAGCATGCATCATCATCTATCACTGGATTATATGCATCAATGAAAGCAGTTAAACACACAATTAATAGCAACAAATATGATGATGGTAAGGCAAGAGAAACTATTTACTAATTATGTATGTGGTCAAGTGAAACCAGAAGCCCGCTTCGCAGAATCCCGAGTAGCATGGTAATTATTGTCATGGGTCAAACTCCATCGCATTTTCCCCATGATTTCAACACACACCTGACCTGATAAATAGCTAGCTCAATGCAACCCTTTGGAGAGCCTCTCACAGCAAGATTCCCCATATTGAGTGGATGGAAGCGATATATCTACATCCTTTTCTAACTTAAGAAGAATCAAAACCCTCCCCTCATCCATATGCTAGCCCATAGCACATTCGTTCTTAAGTCATCCATAGAACACCAGTATCTCAAATAGGCCCTTATCAAATCCTGAACTATTTCAATTCTATACATAAGCAGCTAAATACATGACCACCTACCTACCACAAAAAGCTATTATCTGGTCTTAGATATCCCATAAGAAGAATTAATTCATTAGACCGTTTTAAGGAGTTTTGTATGGCCTGATCACATATCTTAAAGGAAAATGCATTAAATTGTAACATGAAGATTATCATCTTATTTTCAAGGTTAATCTTCGAAACAAATTGCTTTGACATGAGAATTATGGAAGAACAAAGCTTCATGTATTAGCACCAAAATCAGGCATTACTAGAAGGTAATGACACTTAAAAAATCACAATTCTCAGCCAATAACGGGGATAAATATCGATATTCATGTATTAGCATCAAATACAGGAATGAAACCAAGCCTATGCCATATCATATTATGGGCATGTATAGCACAGAACAGTAAAGATATATGCAATCTACAAACGATATAGAGGTCGGGTGTGTTGGGTTTTTCAAAACACATATATATAGCAAAAACAATAAATTTACACAAAAAAAAATTGGAGTCTCAAGATCCTATAGACAGGTCAAGAGTTGTTTAATGTTTATAGAAAGATTACCTAAATATCAGATTTTTTTCGGCTTTGAATAATTTCTTCAAGACTAGGTTGTCACAAACTACAAGTCACAGGTCATCCAAATGTTCAGTCTCAAATAATAATCCACACGAACCACCAATGAGAAATATCTTAAACCCTTTTAGGAGAGAAGAATTGTTGTGTCTTTAAGTGCTAGCTTTTTTTTGTGTTTTTCAAGTATTCTGTAACTTAAACCTGAAAACCTTATAAATAGCAAAATATCAATTTGCCTCCTGAATAATATCACAAATATTTTTTCAGAATAATTTTATAATTTATTCAATCAAGTCTTTACTTGATTTTTTAAAGTTTAGAATTGTAATTTTATGTATAAATTACATTATAGTCCTTAATTTCTAAAACTTATTTACAATCAAGTCACACTTGATTAATCATCACATTTTAATTTTTAACTAATGGTTCATATATATATGACCCATTAGGTTCCCAAATAAGGTGGCTCAAATATAAATCACAATCCTAAATAAAATAAGATTAAGTAAATTAACAAGTAATTTATTATCAATTCAACAATTGATTGATTTATATTTGAAGATCAAGTATAATCTCTAGCAACCTATCATAATTCTTTAATTATTAGAAAAGTCATAAGTGATTCGACTTAACTTCTTAGTGTAATTATTATCATTTCATCAACATTGTTTCTGATTTAGATATTATAGCATGTAGTTTGTCTACTCTGTCGAATCATCTTTGTTTTCAACATCATAGTCCTTTATTCTTTAAATATGATTTGAAAATCTTTTCAAATCTCATTTCACCTTACAGAAGGATTTATAATCAATACTATTTGAAACAAATGGAACATTTTCTCTAATTCACTTAGGATGATGAATCCTCTTTTGATTATTTAAATACATTTATATAGTTCATGTTAAGCCTAATATTTGCTCATTTGTTACGCTTGATTAGAACAACATGTAGTGGGATCAAATCATAATAACACAATCATCATGTGAGCCTTTCTATGGGCACAAGTGATCTTTGCATTTGGAATTTTCATGTGGCCAGTTCAGTGCACATGTCATCTGACAAGCATGTATATATTAGTTTTAAGTTTCTCTCATACCTCGGTTTATATGAACAACTATTTCTTTTCATAAAAAAAAATATAATATGTATTAATCTCAACAATTCTAATTAATATTCAATCTTGATAGAGTATTGACTGAAAACATTTTAGAAATAATATTTTGATGCAATAAAAATTCTATAATTATAACAATTTTATAAAAGAATGATCAGAAGATAAAGACAGGTAGTCAGAGAAATATTAAAATGATGGTGAATAGAAATTACTTGGGGGTAGAGGAAGCTGCACAAGAATACCATGAATAGATGGGTCTTCATTAAAAGTGGACACAACATAGATAACATCATCTTATTTACAATCTTAGGGGAACTGAGTGACAAGTGACTTGATTCCACTATCCTTTCAAGCTTTAACCTTGTTACAGATGTAAGTTTGAGAGTCCTTTTGGTGGCCCATAAGAATGTCAGTCAAGCCAGGCACTCTAGCAATGAAATCCCTCATCCTCCTAACTTGGTCAACAATTATAAGGCTTATTTCATCCGCAATTAACTTGCCATCAATTACAAGAGCATGAGTAATAAGAGAAGTAGGACCTTCATTAGTTATGCTTGTAAATGTATAATAATTGAATTAATATCTATTTTACTAGCTAGTAATTGAGAGAGAGAAAGAGGTAAAGAAAATAATATACAACAATAAATAATTGGTGGGGTTGATGAAGGATAAGGAGGCCCAATGTCAAGGAGGTCATGAGAAAACAGAGATGAAGAAAACTTGAGAATATCATTGTTGCTCCTTGCACTTATTACACCAGTAGTAGTAGTTATTGAAAAGCACTTGGTATTTATTCTTTGGCTTGTAATATTAGTAATAAGACTCGTCGTCCTTTCCATAGTCATCGTCACCTCAGCTAAACTCTAAATCCTTAACTCATATATTCACCTAGACTACCACTACAAAAAAAAAAGGCTATTAGCATCAAATTTTAGTAATAGAATAATTCAGTTGCTAATTTAGTAATAGATTTGCAATGGATTATATATATTATTTTTTTAACATCAGTAACAGACTTAGCAATGAAAAATCCATTATTGAAGGCAACATAAAATTTACAACTGATTATCTATTGCTGATCGGAAAAAAATTATTTAAATCTTAACCTAAAAATAAAATTATACACATTGTTAATTAGCTTTGACATTATGAGATCTTAACCATTGATTAGCCTAAAAGAAAAATTATAATATTGCACTCTCTCCCCCTTAGAAACGTAAACACAACAAAGAAAAGAAATTAACTTGCAATCTCTTCATCTTCTTTGTCCCTAACATCCATCGATCTTATTAAGTTTAGAAAAATAATTAACTTGCACTCTCTCTTCATCAATCTTATTTTCCTTCGTCCCTAACATCCATAACTCTAGAAAAATAATTAACTTGCACTCTATCTTCATCGATCTTATTTTCCTTTGTCCCTAACTTTTATCTTCATTTTCTTCTCTTTCATCTCAATAAATTTAATCTTCTTTTGTAAACCACCAAAAACATCGACCCATGGTAACATCCCACTAGACCCATAATTATCACCATCGAACATCCTTGATTTACCCCCTCTCTTTATATATGGGTTGGGTTTTACACTCTTCTCTTCAATAATTCAAGTAATTTTAGGATTTATTGTTTTATCTATTGCAATTTAGCTTACACTAAAAGGTTTTTACCTAACTTTCCCAATCTCATGTGTTCTTCTCTCATGTAGATTCCATCTCGCTTGCCTAGAACTCAAGAACGCTAGTAACAAAAAAGAATTTATCATTACTTTGAATAATGGTTTTAGGTTGTTCATTTGATAAAATTGAGGGTTTATGAAATGTTTTTACCATGATCTATAACCTAATTATGCATGTTTAATTGAAAATTTCTCAAAACCTCCAATTTAATTAAACGTGCGAGTTTGTATAGAATATCAATTGAATGATTTTTTTCCATTAAATCTGATATTGAGTTTCTTTTTGGATGGAAATTATAGGACCAAAATGAAGTCTAGGAAGCCAAAATAAGTGTTCCTGAAACTGACCATGACATTGTAGGTGCATGAACATATAATATATCGATTAACTATAAATTTATGTCCATAGAATAGTTAATTATTGTTAAATATTAATTGATGTGGAGGTGACTGTATATCTTAAGGATATGGTATCCACCATATTGTTATCAAATTGCCATGTGGAGTTGAAAAAATAATAAAGAGTTTGTTTAAATTATTTTACATTAGGTACATGTCTTAAATTCAATTTCTATATTTCGACCATGTTATGAACTTTGACTGGAGATTTATGTGGTACATATTTTATTTTAAATGATTGTTTAAATACTAGTAGTTAAGGAAGTATGCTTATTTTTATGATGTTCTGAGTCAAATTTTAAAGCCAACGTTTAAAAAAATTTATTAAATTTCTTTAAGTATATAGAGCTAAATTTAGGGGTATGTGTTGCGATGTCGCAGTCGCACAAA